>Ga0209489_100823_pt1 | contig 61903 bp, 24 predicted proteins | sample SiratrowhiteBW_FD_187527 | JGI IMG/M metagenome (GOLD analysis project Ga0209489, IMG submission 187527) | Root nodule microbial communities of legume samples collected from California, USA - Siratro white BW (SPAdes) (version 2) | ecosystem: Host-associated > Plants > Roots > Nodule | place... | reverse complement strand
ATAATATTAATAATCTCATCAAGATATAAGATAAAAATAAAATTATATTAATTATTTATCACGTGTGTTTATGTTATGAGTAATATTTTTTTTTATTATGACACCGTAAAATAATTGTAAACTTGATGATTTTCGTACGTTACCAATTGTGTAGAGTTCCCTTTCCTGTGATTGCTAAGAACACCAGTCACCAAGTGAGCCTGTTGGTAGATGTTGACGTTGCTATGCTCCTCAAATTAATAACCTCCAATGTTTATAAACCAAACACTGAAACACCATTCCAATAACAAAATAAAAAAACAGAAACTCAAGGAAATGAAAGTTAAAAGAAAAGAAATATGAGTTAGTGGCTTCACTTAATATCTGCAACAAATAACATGATGATTATACCATTTAAAGCACTACAACTCAACACTATCCTTCTAAATGAAAAGATGAATCAAATATTTATAATCATTTTTATCTTTCTTAACTTACATAAGTTGATAAAAGTAATTCAAGATATAAATTTAACAATTTAACTTTAATTTTTTTTAAAAATGTTTTAATTATTTATTACGTTATTTAATAATTTTAAGCTGGGAATATTTGTAAAGAAAATTTTTAATTTCAAAAATTAATTTAATAAAATTCGGTCCAATTATATTATAAGTGTATGTAATCTTTGTCTATGTAATGATGAGTTCTTTTCCGACAATTTATATTTATGTAATATTGAAATTCTGTCGACAATAATCTTTCTGTTTAATAATGAAATTTCACTCACAACTTTATATTTATATATATTTTTTTTACAATTCTAATAATATGATACATATACACCCAATCCTACACTCATTAAATACAGATTTTATCAATAGTTTTATATAAATTTTTAGTAACAATGTAATATTAGAAGTATAATTCAATTTGAGATTTGCTTTTTAGATGATAAAATATTATTTTTAAAATTTTTCTTTCTCAAACTATTACTATAAACATTTTTATCATCATCATATCTTTTCAATTTCACCTATTTATCAATGATTCATATTCACAATCTATTTGTTCTAATTAAATGACTAATTAGCATGTTTTAAAAGACTTGTTCGAGAGAAATAACTTTGCAGCTAATAGGAGAAGTACGGAGCAAATTATGCAGCACAGATTGTGGCTTATTGAGAGAAAAGGTACGGTTTGTAGTGTTTCAGGCGTTTGGAAACAGAGGAATCTAGTAGCATAAAACTACCTGGTAAACAAACAAAGAAATGGTGGAAGGAGTGGAGAATGACTAATTGCAGGATCCAAAGTGAAATTAGACTTTTCAAATTGATGGAGAAACAAATATATAATATAAATAAAGTGATGCAAAAGTGATTGGTCTAGAATCATTAAACATTGCTCAATTATTCAATCTTGGGTAAATTATATAAATATTTTCGAAGCTAATTTACGTATGATGACATCAATTGCTTGCAATGACTTTGGACAATTAAAAAAAGCTAACAATCAAAACCGAAAGAGACAAAGAACTTAAAATCACTAAGATGTTAATGCTCTGCAGGCAGAAGGAGTATTTAATGTCAAATGAAAGCGATAATGAACTCGAGATTGGGGAATATACGAGAAGGGATAACAGAATCATGCCTTTTCACTTCAATGACGATACCCTTTTAAGAACCTAAAAGAAATTTTGATAACACATCTCATTTTGATAACATCAAATAGATTAGGAATAATCTCAGGAAAGTCAAATTTATATATATTATAATTCTGATTATATATTAGAGATATAAGTGATAAGATTTACATGTTTCTATCAATAATCAATATTTTAGTCCTTGTAAATTTCACTTTGCTTGAAACTATCCAAGAACTTAACGCTCTAGGCAGCAGAACAGAGATTCTTGGTAGTAAAAGTTGTAGTACAACCTCCACAAAATAAGGTTTGTTTATCAATTTATGCCGAAGCTATGTGACCCCACAAGCATCTCTAATTTTTTTTGTAGTTCATAAAAAGACAGGCATGAGAACTAGAGTGCATTTGTTTGTTATCTAAAACAAAGTTCAATGACATAATGGCTTCTCCAACTAAGAAACCTACATCATGCTCCCTCGTTAACTCCTCACATAAACTTCACCATTCAAAAACTATAACAAATTACTCTCTATAAATGCTACTCACACAAGCATATACACTATGTGTTGCAAGACAATGGATGATATTCAAGGATACATACCAATATTCCTTATTTTCCTAGCCTCAATAATATTCCTTCAAACCATATTCAAAACTGCAAAATTTCGCCTTCCTCCTGGTCCTTTGGCTTTACCAGTTATTGGACACTTCCACTTGTTAAAACCACCGCTTCATGTATCTTTTCAGAAGCTCTCAAATCGTTATGGACCCTTGATTCACCTCTACCTTGGCTCCACTTCCGTTGTTGTCGTTTCCTCGGCAGAAATTGCCAAAGAGATCTTCAAAACACATGAGCTTTCTTTCTCCAAGAGACCAGCAAATGTTGTTGTTACCTATTTCACTTATAATGCAGCTGATCTAGCGTTTGCCCCTTATGGACCCTACTGGAAGTTCATGAAGAAGCTTTGCATGTCAGAACTTCTTAACGGGAGGATGCTGGAGCAACTCCTACCCATTAGGAGAGAGGAGATAAATAGGTTTGTGCTGGTGATGAAAACGAAAGGTGAAGCATGTGAGGGTGTGAATGTCGGAAATGAACTTGTGAAGCTCACAAACAGCATAGTGATGAGAATGGCCATAGGCAAAAGCTGTTTCGACATTGATGAGGGGGGTAACAAGGTGACAGAATGGGTGAAGGAGTCTTCCAAGGTGAGTGGAAAGTTTAACCTGGCAGATTATTTTTGGTTTTGTAGGGGTTTGGATCTCCAGGGAATTGGGAAGAGAATGAAGGAGGTTCGTGAGATGTTTGACACCATCATAGAAAGTATCATTCGGGAACATGAAGAGGCAAGAAAAAAATCTACCAAAAGGGATGCTCCAAAAGATGTTCTTGATGCTCTTTTGAGCATTTATGAAGATCAAAGTTCAGAGATGAAACTAACCAGAGATAACATTAAAGCCTTCTTGGTGGTAATATTCCTTGAGGAACCCTAACTTCTAATCCTTGTTTATGTTATTTTTATCTTGACAAAACTCTAACTACCTCTCCCTGATTTTATAAAGACTGATCCATTTTTGTTTATGCTATGATTTTGAGTGAATAACAATTTGTGTTTATAATTTGTCAGGATATTTTCACAGGTGGGACAGACACAACTGCAGTTACTCTAGAGTGGACACTGGCAGAACTGATTAACCATCCAACAGTAATGGAGAAAGCAAGGAAGGAGATTGACAGTATCATTGGCAAAGATAGAATGGTGATGGAATTAGATATAGATAATCTTCCTTATCTCCAAGCCATAGTGAAGGAGACACTGAGGCTTCACCCTCCTTCTCCATTTGTATTGAGACAGTCAACCGAGAATTGCACCATTGCTGGATATGACATTCCAGCAAAAACTCGGGTTTTCACTAATCTGAGGGCTATTGGTACGGATCCAAAGCATTGGGATAACCCTCTTGAGTTTAGGCCAGAAAGGTTTCTCAGCAAAGACATATGTGAAGTTGATGTGAGGGGACAACATTATCAGCTTTTGCCTTTTGGCAGTGGAAGAAGAGGGTGTCCTGGAACTTCACTAGCACTGAAGGTCGCTCACACCACCCTTGCTACTATGATTCAGTGCTTCGAATGGAAGGTTGAAGAAAAAGATGGAGAGGATTGTGATAGTGTTGACATGAAAGAAGGACCCTCATTTATTCTTTCAAGAGCTCAACCCCTGATTTGTATCCCAAAACAAAGAATCACGCCATTACCTTTGTGTCATGCTAAATGCTAATTCTCGTTGTCCCTCAAATTAAGATTAAGAATAAGCATGCAACACAAGGATTGGGTTTTAACTTATCTTACTCTCAATCAACATTGCTACTTCTTTCTTGTTTTCATTCTTTTTTCCCTCTTTGCTTTGCTTCATAAATCTATTACCAGAGTTTTCATCTCTATATTTTGTAATTATTATTAGAATTTTAGGTATGAATTTGGTTAAGGGTTTCGAGTAAGAATAAGTTTGGAAAACTATAAGCTTTGAGGAGTTGAAAGTGATGTCGTAACTATTTTATATGAAATGTTTATAATTTATTAGCGTTAAATCTATCTAGTATTATCTATAAAACTAATTATCATTATGTAATCTTATGTGGTGTTTGCAAATAAATAATGTATTTTATATATTTTTGTAATTTTAATCATAATTTTATTTTAATAATAAAAAATAAATTGAATTAAAATAAACATTTAAAAAATACTCCGACCCGTTTATAAAATGGTATAAATTCTAATCTAAATTATAGCTAGTAAATTATAAAAAGAATGAATCCCTAACACAATTCTACACAATTCCTTCAAATAAATTTTAATATAATTTTAGAATTAGTTATTTCAACCATAACTAATTCTAAAATTACATTAAACTTGTAAGTAGTTATAAGTGAATTTAAATTCATAAATAATTAGTTGAGAAAATTTATAAATAATTATTTAATAATCTGAATTTTTAGATAATATTAATAATTAATATTAATTATAATATAAATAATATTATTATTAATATTATTCTTAATAACAGTAATAATAGTCATAATAAAAAAAATAATAAAAAAATTACCTCCCTCTGATTATTTATCGATTTGATACGTAACTTATCCTTTAAATAATCTTATTTTATCCCCTCACATTAATAAAACCAATAGAATCGAGGCAATAAATATATCACAAATATGAAACATGAGCTGAATTAAATATTCTAAAAAAACATAAAAATATGTCTCAATAATGTTATTGACCAAATTAATTTATTTATTTATTTTTCGCCAACCATATAACTTAGTTTTATAAAAATGAGAAGACTTTATTAATTCGTTAAATTGTCAACTCTATATTCAATCTAAATTTTTAGGTGCAGAGAAGGATCGTCTCTCAAGTAACCAAAAGATCATGGAGGAAAAAATGACTCACGTATATCATTTTTGTTCTCATCAACAAACTTCTACATTTTTTTATAATATTTTCTCTGTGTTTGTTACCTCGTCCTTTTCTCCCATTACTATACAAGACATGAAACATTTTCCAACGTTGTTGCAAAACTTTCACGCACTCATGGCAGAAACAGAAGTTCAAACCTACGTCAAACTCTTCTTCATATGGCTACTCTTCACCGTCGTGGTTCGCGCAATACGCCGGTACACGCGCAGCCATCCCCGCCGTCCACCAGTGCCACCCTCCCTCCCCGTCATCGGCCACCTCCACCTGATCTCTGCGCTCCCTCACCAGTCATTCCACGCGCTTGCCACGCGCCACGGCCCCATCATGCAGATCTTCCTGGGGTCCGTTTCGTGCGTGGTGGTTTCGTCCCCGGAACTGGCGAAAGAGTTCTTGAAAGCGCACGAGAGAAGCTTCTCGAACCGGTTCGTAAGTGCGGCAGTTCATCAGCTGTCGTACGGGTCGAAAGGGTTCCTCTTCGCACGCTACGGAAGGTTCTGGAAGTTCATGAAGAAGATTTGCATGTCGGAGCTTCTCGGTAGCCGCACCCTGGACCAGTTCCTCCACGTCAGGGAACAAGAGACTCGAAGGTCTATAACTTTACTATATCAGACTATAACCTTTTATAACTCTCCTTATTCCTCTATATCTATATATGATGCCCCCAAAATTATTTTAAATTCTTTAAACTAAGTGTTACTTTTCACTTTAAACTGAATATTTAAAATCCCTTATTTTAATTTAAATATGCGACAAAAATTAATTTTTATGTACTTATTTTGCTTATTTTCTATATAGTTTGATTTAAGTTAATAGTGTTCATCTATATAACAATTTAGAGAGATGGGTAACTAAATATCTATACAATCCAACAACAATTATTTGAATGAATTGTATATTATATATTTTAATTATTTTATGTTAACCTAATATTCACCTTAATTTTATATTAATCCTACAAAACGTAAATCAATTTTTTTTGAAATAAGAATGTAAACATATTTCTATCTTTTATATGTTTTTCAAATCTGTTTATTTAAAAAAAAGTAGTTTTTTTTTTATTTTTTGCTTTCAGATACTTTTGAATAAGAAATTAAAAATGATTTATTTTAATTTAAACTTGTTCCATTGGTACAACCGTTCATTTTTTATCCTGCAAGGTTCCTGCACGTGTTGCGGACGAAGGGGGAGGCGCGTGAAGCCGTGGATGTAGGCGGGGAGTTGTTGACTCTGACGAACAGCGTTATATCGAGGATGGTGTTGGGACGAACGTGGTGCGAGAGCGGCGGCGAGGTGGAGGAGCTGAGAAAGATGGTGGAGGACACTGTTGAGCTGGCGGGGAAGTTCAATGTGGCAGATTTCATTTGGGTGTGCAAGGGTTTGGATTTGCAGAGAATGAAGAAGAGGCTCGGGGAGATTCTGGAGAGGTTTGATGGGATGATGGAGAGGGTGATAAGGGAGCATGTGGAGGAGAGGCAGAGAAGAAAGGAGAGAGGAGAGGAAGAGGAGAAGCTTAGGGATTTGCTTCATATTTTGTGGGACATTCATGAAGATGAGAGCAGGGAGATGAAGTTAACCAGAGAGAATGTAAAGGCTTTTATCTTGGTAAGCAATAAACTTCAAACACATGCATGCTGCTCAATAAACTTCTTCATCTCTCTAAACCTTTTGTTTGAATAATTGCATGGCTTCCCTTTTCTTTAACGTGCATGAAACGTTTTGTTTGATTGATTTTGCGTGGCCTTTCTTCTCATATAAGTAACTTTCCTCATGGTGGACCAACAGCTATATAATTAGCAATTGTTCTATGCCATGCAAAGGAAGAGAACCCAATTAAAACGTTTCTTAAAGAGTAACATAACTTGCATGGATTATTAATCTAATTTCAAAAACATGGTATAAAGGCAAGATGAATCTCCAAAGGTAGAGTATTTTATTATCACGGTTTTGTTATTTTCATTATTATAAAATTGAAATGTTGAATTATATGTTATGTTATATATAATAGATTTTTTAATATTACATCTATTCTTACTACTTGAATTTGAGAACTTGCATGCAGGACATATTGATGGCAGGAACAGATACATCAGCTATAACAATGGAGTGGGGGCTAGCGGAGTTATTGAGAAACCCTAATGTGATGCAGAAAGCCAGGGAAGAGATAGATTCAGTGACAGGAAATAACAGTAGACTAATTGAAGAGTCAGATATTGTTAACCTTCCGTACATGGGATCCATAGTGAAAGAAACCCTAAGGCTTCACCCCACAACGCCCCTGATAGGAAGAGAGTCATCAGAGGACACCAACGTTTGTGGCTTTGACATTCCAGCAAAGACCTGGTTGCTTGTGAACCTGTGGTCCATGGGAAGGGACCCTAAGGTGTGGGAAAACCCTCTTGAGTTCAGGCCAGAGAGGTTCATGACGGGGGAGGAGAAGCAGTTTGAAGTGAGAGGACAGAACTTCCAACTGATGCCATTCGGGACTGGGAGAAGGGTGTGCCCTGGTGCCTCACTTGCACTTCAGGTTGTGACCTCTAACCTTGCTGCTATGGTTCAGTGCTTTGAGTGGAAGGTTGAAGGGAGTGTTAGCATGGAAGAGAAACCATCTATGACACTTCCAAGGGCAAATCCTTTGGTCTGTGTCCCTGTGCCTCGATTGTCACTTTCCTTCTAGTTTATGGGGGATTCACCAAATGCTACAATCTGTGTATCCATGCTCTCCAATAAGGTCAACCTTCACTTGAAGGTGGTCACAATTTTATCAGAGAAATGTAAACTAATTTGGTTTGTTTGGGGTAATAAATAATATTTATTCAGTTGTGAAATACCAACTTAATTTTGATATGAGTGATTCCTCTCACTTTTCTACATTCATTCTATAACTCAAAAATTATATTTTATTAAAATGTAATATTTTATTACAAAAAGCAAATGTAAGGTGGATATATATTTTGAACAATAGTGTAAAAAAATTATTTATCCTTTTGATATATTTTATAAGTTTCTAAAGTTTCTCTACAATCGTTCATTTTTTATGGGAAAGTAGAAATGTAGGTTTAGTCCATCTAGGTTATCAACTTTTCATCTTAATCTGATACATTCAAAACTTCTAAAATTTTAATCTTTTTAAAAATATCTTAGAAATAGTCTAAATATATAATTAATGAATATGTGTGAATCTCATCCTATAAATTAGTTTTATAGAACTGAGTTAGAATAAAAAATTATTTTCTAAATTGCAATTATTTTCTAAAAAATGTCATCCTAATATTCTAGTTCTGATCTCTTGAATTCTTAATTTTTGTTGGCTTTGTTTATCTATTTGAGTGAATAAAATAAATATATTTTCCTTTGTTATTTTTCAAGTTCCAACTATCCTATATAAGCAATTCAAAGATTCCAACCAAGCATCATCCCTCCTTATCAAATTACGTAAAATGCATGAATTTTGGCTTGTGTATGGTACAAAGTATGTACATTGTCTCGCAACAAATTATTTGACAGGTGTCATCTGCACCCCATTACCCTCATCCTGCGACTCTATAGATTTTGAAAATATCAACATTGTCTTTTTGAAATTGTGAAAATTGTCCTTGTGAAAATATTAAAAGGATCTTCTGTTTTTTCAAATAGAAAATATTGAATCCGACGCCGTTTACATTTCCAAATCAAAATATAAATAGGATGACATCTCATCCAGTTTGTAATTTTTTCTAAAACACACCCCATGCAGTTTACAATTTTTTCCAAAATATAAATCAGATGTGGGATATCCAGTTTATACGAAGTTCATTTTTTCCAACGCAGATTCATCGTCTGACAGCAACTCAATCATCAAATTAATTATTCTAATCATCAATAGCACTCATAAATTGTTAATAAACATCTAAAATTTTTTATTTTTCACTTGTTTGAAGCTTTAGTTTAGATTGAAGCAAATACGCAGCTTTTCCTCCCAAATTGTGATGCGGACATTGTAAACTTTCACCTACATGTACAGATCGCTTTTGTTGACGGTGAAAGTGAAAAATATATACAATAACTGAACCAGATGTTACAGTGAAACAGTGAATCAAATACAAATAAAAAAAGAATGAAGCAGATAAGAATGATTAAGGAAATGAATAAGGATAGAGGATATTTTAATTTTTATTATTTATTATTTAAAAGTATATTTATATTTTTCGGTAAACTATAGAATTACAGGACGAGAATATTGGGGTGGAGAAATAATTCATGTTAATTAGATTGGTTAAGAGGACTAGTTGTTACAGTTCAGTCTAGCAAATATAGTTTTTTCTTACTGCACGCTGATACTACAAGCACAAAGAGTGAAATATCCTCTTTTACTAGACCGCTGAACATTTTGGGAGGAGAAAGAAGAAAAAGAAGAGAGACAGTAAAACGGTGGGTTTAGATTGAAAATTGTTCTGAAAAGCTAATTTTGAAAGGTACAGAATATGTTCTACAAAGCTTTTCTGGAAATCTTATTTCAAGAATATTGTTCTAAAATGTATCTTAAATACTCTATAAAAATTGTTTCAAAAATATTATTTCACAAAATTTATTTTGAAAGGCATCTCATAGGTTCTAAAAGGTTTATTTCATAAATTCTATTAGGCAAAGCTCCGTTTATAATGTATTTCATCCATATCAAATTTATTTTAAAAATTATTCTTAAAATTATATTGTAGAGATTTTTGTTTTAAAATGTTCCATCTTATTTAATTTACTTTTTGTTATTAAAAAAAGTTGTTCTAAAATCTTATTTTGAAAATCTTCTTTCTGAAAAATTCCAAAACAGATGATTTGAAATTAACTTTTACAAATTTAAAAAATTATGGGGTACAGAAAAAAGAAAAGAAATCTTCAAATTTTTGTATTGGCCTGGTTTAATATGTTTTTCAAACGGTAATTTTTTTTTTTTTTTGTCTAGTCTGGTCACGGATGACTAATGAAAGAAGTGTCTATAACATTAACAAATTTATGTTGGTTGGTCTCAAAACTGACATAAAAAAATGTATGATGGAATTTTCAAAAATAAATCCTATTTGTTTATGTTGGGTGTTTTATACCCGACATAAAAAAAAAGCCTCACTCTATTGGTGACATGAAAAATAACTCTTATATTTGTTAGTTATTTCCAATATCTTTTGTTAGTCATGTACAAATTAAAACAAAACCTAATACAATCTGTATTAATATTAGATAAAATAACCTGCTTTGTAAATTGAAGCTAAGTAACCATATATATAAGACCCTTCAACACACGTTGGGTTTAAATGGTGAAGTTCATGTTCACACCCAAGAACACCCAAAGAAAACAGAACCTTGTGGCGGTGAAAGTATGCATCATTATTGGACTAAATCTATGGAATTTCTCATCCTTCCCACTACCAAAAATTCCCATGTCTATCTAACATTAAGTTAAAGACGAATAAAGACAAGAGAATAACGTTCTAAAGCATCTTTTGAAGGTTCACTTACTCCATAGCCTTTTCATGATGCTTTCTCCTTTTTCTCTATGCTCAAAATGTTCCTTTAGTTGTTTCACCTTCTTTATTATTCACTATTAGTTGTGTCTTCTTCAACCCAATTCATATACATCTTGTCTATTCTCATATTACTATAACATACATATCCCATATGCACCAAAGCTTTCACAAGATAGGTTAAGGGCAAAATGGTCTTTCAGCCACAAAATGTCATTGTGAAGAGTTATGTGCAAGTCTATCTCGATTTTATTCTAAAAGACTATCTTTGTCCTCTCAAGTGGGGTGTCAATAAACCTTTACATAAAAAAAGTAGAATTTTAACGAGTGGCTTTTCTTATCTTTACTTTAATTATCAAAGTGTTTACATAAAGCACATAATTGGGGAATGTTCCTCCAGCATAGTTAGAAAACATTGATATCTTTAGCCAAATAAATAAATCAAAAAGGAAAAAGAAAGCTCATTGGTATCATTTTCTCAATCACCATTTTCCATCTTTAATGGGTTCCTCTTAATTTTCTATATGCCTCAATAAATATTCTATAGTTTTCCATAAAAGGGACCTTTAAAAGAGGAAACTGCAAAGAAAGGAGAAAGTTATCCTTGCACCGCGTTTCGCACAATGATTCTCAGTTGATAAAGTCTCTCGAAATTCATACAAATCTTATGATATACAAAGGAAAAAAAATCTTTTAATATTGATATAGCATTTGAGTTAGCCTTTATAAACTGGATTAAATTTTATTTTGATTTTACAAGATTGATTATGATTAAAATTGAGACTGGAATAAAATAATTCAAGTTTAGAAACTTTTATTTAGAAAATAAGTATATAATAAAATTTAATGTATAATTTTCAACTCAGTATATCGGTTTTCTTAGAAAAATTATATATCACTTATTTTTTAAAAGCACTTTCATAAAAGTTATCACAATTGACTGATTATTTTTTTTTTTCTGTTTTCAAAAAATAAGCTCAATCAACCAAGCACTTAATTTTGAGTCAAAATTAAAATAAAGAGTGAATAAAGCAACAAAGGAGTGAGGAGTAGCAGAGGGCCACTAAATGATTCGGACATGTAAGTAGCTTTCATGTTATAAGTGCCATAAAATGCCACAAAACTTTAGGCTCACGTTTCTATTTTTGAGAGACACCAATGTTTGTCTTTCTCCAATTTTCATGTTCTGTTTCAGTAGCAATTTAGCACCCTGATTCTCATTTCGGAAAGGGAAGGGACATAGAGGTTGTGGCCTTAAACCTTAGCCTCCAATATTTCATTCACCACTAGACACATGAACGTGGAGATTGAGCACCAAGAAGAAATTTGAAAGGTGAAGTTGCCAAAGTGGAAGCTATGAGTTCTCAAGCAGCACCGAAGGGAAACCAAGAGGACTACAAGTTGAAGGACACAAAGCCAGCGCTTGGAGAAAGGTGGCCACATGGAGGGCAACGTGGAGGGAGTGGTTGGTTATACAGTGAGAGAGCCACAAGCACTTATGACTTGGTGGAGCAGATGTTCTACCTCTATGTCCGTGTTGTGAAGGCCAAGGACCTTCCACCAAACCCTGTCACCGGCAACGTTGACCCTTATGTTGAAGTGAAGGTTGGGAACTACAAGGGGAAGACAAGGCACTTTGAGAAGAAGACCAGCCCTGAGTGGAAGCAGGTTTTTGCATTCTCAAAGGAGAAGATTCAGTCCTCAGTTGTTGAGGTGTTTGTGAGAGACAAAGAGATGGTGGCTAGAGATGACTACATTGGGAAAGTGGAATTTGACATGCATGAAGTGCCAACAAGGGTACCCCCAGATAGCCCTTTGGCTCCTCAGTGGTATAGGCTTGAGAATCTGAGAGGGGAAGCAAGGAGTAGAGGAGAGATCATGCTTGCAGTTTGGATGGGGACACAAGCTGATGAAGCATTCCCTGAGGCTTGGCATTCAGATTCTGCTTCAGTTAAGGGAGAAGGGGTTTATAATATCAGGTCAAAGGTTTATGTTAACCCAAAACTATGGTATCTCAGGGTTAATGTAATTGAAGCTCAAGATGTGGAGCCACAGGACAAAAGCCAGCCACCCCAAGTTTTTGTGAAGGGTCAAGTTGGACAACAAGTGCTCAAGACCAAGCTGTGTCCGGCAAAAACACCAAACCCCATGTGGAATGAGGATTTGGTGTTTGTGGCAGCTGAGCCCTTTGAGGAGAAGCTTGTGCTCACAGTGGAGAACAAGGCCTCTCCTGGGAAGGATGAGGTTGTGGCAAAAATAGCCCTGCCACTTAACAAATTTGAGATCCGTTTGGATCACAGAGCAGTGCACTCACACTGGTACAACCTTGAGAGGTTTGGCTTTGGTGTGTTGGAGGGTGACAAGAGGAATGAGACCAAGTTCTCAAGTAGGATTCACCTAAGGGTGTGTCTTGAGGGTGGTTATCATGTGCTAGATGAATTCACAATGTACATTAGTGACACAAGACCAACTGCTAGACAACTTTGGAAGCAGCCAATTGGGATTCTTGAAGTGGGGATATTGAGTGCTCAAGGGCTCCAATCTATGAAGACAAACAATGGTAAAGGGTCAACAGATGCTTATTGTGTGGCCAAGTATGGTCAGAAATGGGTGAGAACTAGAACAATCACCGAGAGCTTTAATCCAAAATGGAACGAGCAATACACATGGGAAGTGTATGACCCTTGCACTGTCATAACTTTTGGGGTCTTTGACAACTGCCATTTGGGTGGTGGAGGCCAAACTCAAGGAAGTGGAGCCAAAACTGACTCAAAAATTGGCAAGGTAAGGATTCGCTTGTCAACCTTGGAAATGGATAGGATTTACACAAACTCATACCCTCTACTTGTTCTTAAACCCTCTGGACTAAAGAAGATGGGGGAACTTCAACTGGCCATTCGTTTCACTTGTCTCTCCATGGCTCACATTATCTACCTTTATGGACACCCTTTTTTGCCAAAAATGCATTACCTGCATCCATTCACTGTGAACCAGTTGGAAAGTTTGAGGTATCAGGCTATGAACATTGTGGCAGTGAGGCTTGGGAGGGCAGAACCACCCCTGAGGAAAGAGGTTGTGGAGTACATGCTGGATGTGGACTCTCACATATGGAGCATGAGAAGAAGCAAAGCCAATTTCTTCAGAATTGTGTCACTCTTTTCAGGTGCAATATCAATGAGCAGGTGGCTCGGTGAGGTGCAACAGTGGAAGAATCCACTGACCACAATTCTAGTGCATGTCCTCTTCTTCATCTTGATATGCTACCCTGAACTGATCCTCCCCACCATGTTCCTCTACATGTTCCTGATTGGAATATGGAACTTCAGGTTCAGGCCAAGGCACCCTCCAGACATGGACACAAAACTTTCTTGGGCAGAAGCAGCACGCCCAGATGAACTTGATGAGGAGTTTGACACTTTTCCCACTTCAAAGGCTCAGGATGTGATCAGAATGAGGTATGATAGGCTGAGGAGTGTGGCTGGGAGAATACAAAGTGTGGTTGGAGACATTGCAACTCAGGGTGAGAGATTTCACACCCTGCTGAGTTGGAGAGACCCAAGAGCCACAAGCCTCTTTGTGATTTTCTGCCTCATTGCTGCTGTGGCATTGTATGTGACACCCTTCAAGGTTGTGGCTTCGGTGGCTGGCATTTTCTGGCTCAGGCACCCCAAGTTCAGAAGCAAGCTACCCTCAGTGCCCAGTAATTTCTTCAAGAGGTTGCCATCTCGTGCTGATAACATGCTTTGACCTTCCAAATCAATCGTAGAGATCATGTCCTTATGCTTTTTTTTGTGTATTTCATCATTCATTTTTATACCCTCTGCTTAGTACACAGTTACAATTGCTTCTCATCTTGCAATCCAAATTTTCATTCTTCGGTTACATGGGATTCTCCTTCACAATCAAGCTTATTTTTTTCACCTATATTGATTTTCTGTTAGTAATACTTGTTATGATTCATAAACTCCCAAATGTAGAGTAGTTAACTTCACATGTGAATCAAATTCTCTGATATATTGAGGTAATTACTCAAATCCCGAAACTTATCCTTATCCTTGAACGTATAATACGAAGACACTAATTACCTAATATCTTATCATTATATTTATTAGTTATTAAAGTATTAGTTTAACTCCCGAATTGAATTGAATAAGAATAAAAAAGTTGAATAAGATATAAAACAGAAGATTCATAAAATTAATGATTTTGGATAAAAGGAAATATCATTCTTATTTAATTCATTTTTTAATTTTGTTTGTCATTTCAAGAAGGATTTTTTTTTCTGTGCACTCAGAAATTATTTTACATTTTCTTTTAATATTTCTAAATTAAGCTTACGCGCATTTAAGTTGTTTTTTTATATTATATTTAGGTATATTGTTAAAAATAACTGCACAATATATAGTCATGAACAAACGGCGGTGTATTATTGTATTATGAAATTAGTGATAGATGTTGTTGTTTTATAATACTTTATTCTATATGCTTATTAAATAAAGGGTATTAAAAGATATTGATACTTTGATACTGTAAATATTAAAATACTTTCATTTAATATTGAAATAAATTATTATTTTATTATTATATAATATTTTTTTAAATAAAATAAATATCAAATAGATGTAATTCATTATATGTAACGTGAAAATACAATTTTTCGTGAACAAAATAGTATATTTATTCCGTGACAAATTCTTCCTCCACTCCTATACCTTCTTCCTGCACCCCATATAAATTTTTTATTCCATAATTGCCCTTCATGAAATGATATAAATACCCCTATCTTAATAAAACCCCTCCCCTTCCCAACCGGATGACCGGGCTATCCGGTTTAATTTTTTGAAAATGAGAATCGGATGCATCCCATCCGGTTTACAATTTCAAAAAACTATAAACCGGATCGTCTGGTTATCCGGTTGTCTATTTTGACAACCGGATGACCAGGCCATCCGGTTTACAGTTTTTTGAAATTGTGAACCGGATGGGAGGTGCATCCAGTTCTCATTTTTAAAAAAAAATACAAACCGTTCGTCCGGTTAAGAGAACCTTCGTCCGGTTTAGGTAAGCCATTCGCGACTTCCGTTCCTTCGTTATTCAAAATCTTTCAATTAATCCTTCATAGAAGCATTAGGTAACCAATTTGTGATGTTTATTAGCAATTAGTAGGTGATATTAATGATTAGAGTAGTTGATTTGGGATTTGGGGGGCTGTCGATGGCGAATTTGAGAATTTTCCGATCTGCTAGGTTGAGAACCGTGGAGTCGTCCGGTTTGTATTTTTCTTTTAAAAATGAGAACCGGATGCACCACCATCCGGTTCACAATTTCAAAAAATAGGGTATTTATGTAATTTCATGAAGGGCAGTCATGGAATAAAAAAATTATATGGGGGTGCAGGAAGAGGGTATGGGAGTGGAGGAAGAATTTGTCTTCCGCAACTATATACATTAGTCAACGTGGCCCAATGAGCTCTTTTTAGGGTCCAGAAATTGCCCATAAATAACTCATTACATAATTGGGCCACTGCTCAGAGTCAAACTATTCCGCTAATCTTACATGTAAATGGTTGCTTTAAGTGCACAAATCTTACATCTACATTCTGAAAAAGTTTCTTCTTATAATAAAGTTGAAAATTAAAATGTTTCTATATATCATTCTTTTTGCTGTTAAAAAAAATCATTTATCTTTTATTCAGGAAAACTCCGTAACGAAATAGTAAAACAGACAATTAAATAAAGTATTGAGTTTATGATTCAAACTACTTTTTAACAAAAAAAAAAAATGAAAAATAAAAGTCCAGAAAATTCAGCGTAATACAATTCAACCAAAATCGAGTGAATTCAACACTTTTCTTCGAGCTGACCGAAAAATGGAACATTTTTCTTTGTAACACTTGGTTTATCTGCTACGCCTCTTTATTTATTTTCATAAATTTTTGTACAGTTAGACCATTGTTCTTTGGTACCTAGCTTTCTTTCTTTTTCTTTCTAATTTTATTTATGTGTGGAGAAAATTTGAGCCTGCATCTCTCGTGTTTGAAATTAAGTTCACAATCTCATTGTAAACTTGATGTTGCCTTCTGAAAATACTTTATTTAATATGAATCGTAGACTTTTATTAAAAGAACAATAACACGTATAGAGTGAGTATAAGGTAATAAATTCAACCTCATTTACTTCAAGTAAGATAGTAGGTATTTCTTTTGTAACTAAGTGATTTTGTCAATATTTTATCATGAAAAGACTTTTAAGTGGATTAAGAAAAAGCATTTATAAACTGTATTAATTGTCAATTGGTATATGATGTAAAAATTCAGCTACATTAGACTCCTGTATAAAGATTCATTTCAAGAGTCAACAACACTAAAACTTAAAAGGACATACTTACAATAAACTCTAATATAAATCTCAATCTCACAAAAAAAATGATATATTTAGTAAGTTTAGTCTAATGCTACTATTACGTAAAAACGGATTATAATAAAGAAAGAAAAAATATATCTAAGGATATTAAATAAAATCTGGAATGTATGATTTAAACACAATTTCAATAATGATGAAAAATCTCCACATTAATGAAGTATTTATATAAATATAGATAATATTTAATTTTTTAAATTGAAATTGGAAACGTGAATAAATATATAAATATCTGTTTTCCTAATATTCCTTTTTATTTATATATCATCCCTATTTTAAATTATTAAAACACTTATATACTCATAATTTATTAAGTAAACCAACAAATTTATATTTATTATTCTATTTAGTCTTTAGTTTGTAATTTTTTAAATTTTTTTCTCTTTTCTTCAAATTAGTCATTTGTTTAAAATTTACACAACTCAATTAGATTCCCAATATGGTTCTGCAACTTTTTAATTCATTAAAATGAGTTTTTAATATATTAAAATTAGTGAAGTCTTAATTTTAAGCATTTTTAATCAATAAAAAACTTTATTTAATAGATTAAATAATCTTTGAAATACTTAAGTAAAATTAATTGATTAAAACAAATTTTATAGATTAAAATGTTCTTTTCTCCAATACGACAAGTTTGAAAATATTTTAATAGATTAAAACTATTAATCTATTCAAATAGAACTTAACATTTCAAATAAGACTCAAAATAATTCTAAATAAATTAATTATTTTATTTATATAAGATTAAGAATAAAGTAATCACTTATAACACTCAAATCACACAAATTAAAACTAGAAACCTAAGATTAAACAAAATATCAAAGTTTTCGTCTCTTACGCCATGACATACATATGGTTAGAAATATTAAGATTTCTTCAAGCATCTAATTTCGTATTCTATTATGTTATTTTTTATATTTTGAAAAGAAAAAAGTTACCATATTTTCATCATACTAAGTTAAGGAAGGAAGATATGAAGTTCTTTTGTTAGCAGAAAATTAATGTGACTTTCATTTCATTAAATAAGTGATAAAAGTAAATGTCACACTACATCTTTTAAATCTTTGAGATTAAAAATATAAATTGTGACAATTTGAAGATTATAAATTCTTTTTACAGAATTTATTATTATAAATATCAATTAAATGGAACATTTTAATAATAATAATAATAATAATAATAATAATAATACAAAAGTAAAAATATGTTAATGGATTTATTTGCATGTATATATCTCTATCCATCTCATATTTTGAGAGGTTAAATTTGATAGAGTTCAAAAGTCCTAAAATGTTAATTAAAATAAAAATTGAATTAATAAAATCAGCATATAGATATTCTTTTATTGATATGAAACTTTCTTGTTTATAATAATAAAATTTAACTTGTACATATTAAATAAATCTTTCAAATATTTATTTTAGATAAAATATTTTAATATTATGAATAATGTTTTATTAATTATAAATAATTTATTTTTATGACAGATCTTATAGGATATTAATGTATTAAATAAAGATTGATAGTGATTCTATAACTCAAAAATATTTTCGGAGCCCAATCACGAGTTTATTGTCACATAATCTAACTTGTTTGCTCTTAGCATTTTTCACCAGCTTAAAAAATTTCTTAAAAAACATTGTATTACTTTCTTGGATTTCAATGCTATTAAACAAATTTAAAATCATATTCTCTTTTGTCTGTTGTTCTAAATAGCAATTGCTTTTTTAATTTCGACATTCAATTTTTACGTTTTAATTTTCTATTCAGTACACTTGTGGTTATTCACAATAATCTTATTGGAAAGTTGATATAAAATGTTATTTTACATCAAAGAAATTTTGACAGGAGAAGCTGTCTGTTAATTTACAGCCCAACCATAACCATACAATAACTCACCACCTGATTCATTTGTTGATTACAAAGAAAGCAATAAATATATATATATATATATATATATATATATATATATATATATATAGAGAGAGAGAGAGAGAGAGAGAAGGAATCATAACTTGACCAAAGTCTTTATGTTCACAAATGAAAGAGATCAACAACTTAAGCATGCAACCATTGATGACCATGTAGATAATTCAGTTCAAACTCTTTTTTATGATATTCTTATCAACAGAAAGTTCTACGCCAACCAAAACCTTCCCTTCTTATATTTTAATAAAATTATGATTCCATTTTTTTGTTATGTCACTAAGTTTTTACTACTTGTCTTACCTTCTATCAGTCAAGAATGACAGGCAAATAGTTATATTTCAGTGGTAGCTTTAAGGTAAGGGTTTTCCTCTAAATTATTATTATTATGGTTATATCAGTAATTCATACAAGATATTTAATATGACAACTGCTTCTAATCTGATTTGGTTAATTGAGTTTATGTGTGCTTGTGCATGCACACATAGATGGAGAAGGTGGGTGAGAAATGAAGGGTGGTACCAGAATGAACTTTGGAGAATTAATATTTAAGATAAAATAAAAGAGAAGAAATTAAGAAGCTACAAGGTCATATATGTATATATATATATATATATCTGTGATCTAGTAGGTGGTAGGCATAGGTTGGGTGGAAGATGTGAGTGTTCCTTTAGTCTTGGCGAGGGCGTGTGAACCACAGAGAACTGAGGGCTCGAAGACGATGGAAGTACTCAGAAATAGCCACCAAACACCTTGCGGCTTGGCGTGTGGTTAGAAGTTGGTGCAGACGGTGAATGGTTTGGTGCCTCAGATTATCAGCCTGTAAGATAATCACCAAAACAACTCAACTTTTTGCTTCTTCATTCAATTCTCTTTCAGCAGAAACAAGAAAAAGAAATATACATAAATATGTTTGACTTCACTGCATTCTTTTATTCCATGCATCAAATGCTGTGTTTTGGATTATCAAATATACTCGTTTAAATGCTTTTAAAAACTAAGCATTAAATATATTTCATTCTATCTCCTTCCTTCTCATTTATAAACATAAAAACACACACTTGTTTTAAGAAATTTAAACAAGTTTAACTTTATTCAAGATGTTTTCTTTAAAATATCTTAATTTTTAATTAATATTTAACCTTTATTTTCATCATTGTTAGTTACCTAATCTGTGTAATAAATGAATTTATTATTAACTATTTTAATTTATTTATTTCGAATAGAAAACATATCAATTTTATGTTACACAATAGGCATCAATTATAATTCAAATTGAAATGCTTACTGTATAAATTTTTCACAGTTAATGAATCAGAAGAATTGTTAGACAAAACTGAACAATATAAATCTCCTTGTATTTTAGGTTAGATTCATAAAAATAAAATAGTACAGGGCACTCAATATTCATTTAATAATATTGATTCCCTATGTGAGTGTGCAAAATATCCTGCCACAAAACCTGGTGAAACTTGGATGAACATATAAGTGATTATTGTCATCACACATACGTCATATCTAGCAATTTAAATTACTATAAACTGTGAGGAACTTAGAACCTAATGAACTGAATTTTTTTTACAATCATAGGGTATACTAGAATGGTGCCTTTATTTGTTGTCTGGTTCTAAAACTAGAACCAAAATTGGAAAACTATCCCCACTGATTTATTGACTACTATGATATAGTCTAGCTAGCTAGTATAATTTTGAAACTTGGGCAAAAAAATACTTTAGAAATTTTAGCATAACGACAACATTGGACTGGGACCTCTTCTTTAAGAGCAGCCAATAGCTACTGGAAACATAAAGAGGCTGAATGTTATTTTTCTACGTTATGACACATTGGATTAATTTCTGAATCCTATAAATGACAACAAGAAGAATGATAATCAAATCAATCAATCACACTAAAATCTTGGACCAACATATATAGGGTTTTCTAGTCAACTTTATTGCTAGTAGTATTAGATTAAACGTTATCAATTATTATTGTTATTGGCACCCTCTATTATTATTATTATTATTATTATTGGGACCCCTAATTAAACGTTATCAATTAATAAAAAAAATTAAAGTCAACTATGAAAAAGATAAATATTTTTTTATATATTATTTGACGGTTTTAAAGGATGGAACAGAATAGTAGCAGCAGAATTATTTAGTAATAAACAGAAACTACAAATTGGTCAAACTGCGACACAGATTAATTAATGGGAAAGGTTTCTTGTGACTAAATCCATTTTATAATCATCATGATGATGATGTTGTCTACCCAAGGATTCCTCTAGTTTTTGTTGTTATTTTTTGATTGCTCACTTATCATAGTTTTCAAACGCACTCTTCGAAGACTTGTAATTAAAATCAATAATCAATCATAGAACTTAAGCATAGTTGGTGAACCGACCTAGTGACCACGAACGTGACACAGAAACTTTTAGACATCTTCCCCTAGCAGTCATCTAATTCCACATATTTTTCTTTCTTTGTAGTGGAAATTTTAGCATCAAACATATTCAGTCTTATGAACTCAAAAATTTAAATTATTTTAATTAATTCAGCTAGTGAATCAGTTATTCTATGCTAGGTCATGTTTTCAAAAAGAGAGCTATGGTGAAGGGCTGTGTCTTCAAGTTACAGTTACGACCATGACATCACATAGGTATGGAATTCAGAACGTATCTTTCCACGAGGAACATCAAAGAGGGACCACTATTTTCCTTAGACTCACGTGTATGTATTGATTAGTACTAACTTAGGAATTCGATGTTAAATGCATTTATATCTATTATTATCCTCACATTTTACTAATCAAAACCATTTTTCACTACCCTAATTACTATTTTGTATACTAAAACTTTTTGTACTAAACTTTGTCCTATCTTTTGTGCGTGGTGTATAAATCGGTCTTAATCCTAACTAACAAGAACTACAATATTAGCTATAGGGGATTTATTTTCCTACCACTTTCAAGCAAAACTACAAATCTATGCTGAATACACGTGCACACATTCAAATTTGTTGCATATATTGACACAAACACAAGGAATTAATTAAGAAGGATGGAAAAATCAATTCAAATACCATTCAAAAATATATATTTCCAAAAATTTATATGAATTCAAAATTTGTAAAATTAAAACTATTCAATTATTTAATTGTTATATTCCAAGAACACAGACCAAATTGAATGAACTAAAATAACAAATCAAAAGTTTTGAGGAAATTTAACCTCCTAATGATATGAAGGTAAGAATCGGATTTTATTATAATGTGTTTGTGTATATATATATAGATTCGATGTAACCACCTCATGAGAGATGGTGGGACATATGCATGAAATGGAGTAGGTCTTCCTACCAATTCAAAGAGGAACAAATTCTCTTCCTTACCTGACCCCCACGAGATCAGTTACGGAAACTTTGTACAAATGTCATGAGGACCACAAAACTAGTTTACCAACATCACAAAACTTACCCAAATTAAATCAACCACAAATTCAACATGCATTCATTGATGAACATTATTAGTTGTTATTTTATGGAAAGAAGATTCACACATTCACTCTTTCAAGAAGTTACCATATGGTTATGAATATTAGTATCAGTCAAATACGTACCTGTCTTGCAAAACTTTCAAGAGTGGAGAGTTTGTTCATTGCCACAGCCATCTGTCCCATGTAGTTAGTCATATTTGGAGGACACCACAAAGAGTCTGATGTTATAGTGTCTGAGAGAGATTGGTTTAGGGCATCAAGCCCTTGTGAAAGAGCCTCTTCTGCCTCTTGTGTAGATTGTTGCAACCCACATATCCCAAGTATTTGTTGCTCTGTGAGAGGCTCAATTTGACCAAGAATAATCTAAAACCAATACACATTAATTAATATAAATAAATAAAAAGGTTAAGTCATTGTCTAGGAGTTAGGTTCATTTTGTTTGTATATGTGTCACACACTTTTATGGTCAATGAAGGGTTGTTACTTTACTTGGGGTTATGGAAATTAGAGGAACTTAATTCATCCATTCATTCCCATAGGAAGAAGACAGTGAGAGATAGAGACCCGTGTCATGCACTTTGCTATAACTCTTTTTCCTTTCTTAGTTGGTCTCTGATTCCAACCAGAAATTGAAGTGAAAGGCATGGCTTAACAGGATGAAGCCTAACTCTACCCAATACAAGAAACCTTCATCATAACTTTAACTCCATATTCATTGATGACATTAAATTCATCGCCATAAAATTTTCTTTCAAAGCCCCCACACCGACAAGTCAATGGATTCACATAATATTCTTCTTCCAAAGTTATCTAAAATTAGGAACCGATCCAGTGAAGCCCCATTTTTTTTTTTCATTTTAATATGTGGTTCATTTATAGAAAGATATTCAACATAACAATCCTAGTATAATGATCCTAGAAACAAACTTTCAACATGGTTAAAATTTGTGAACTTGTTTTTGTTTAGAAAAGATGATGCACTTAAATACCTTGATGAGTTCAGAGGGTCTGAAGCCACCAATCCACATAAAGCAACGTTCAGCTGGGGTCTTCCACATGCCAAAAACAAGGTGGAATACGTCTGTTTTGGCCACTATGCTCTTGAGGTTCATTACTTGGTCGTAGTGAGCCAAACAATTGTCCACATATAAGCGAAGCTCGTTTTCATGGAGGTGTTCTTGCACTGCACCTCTTAGCTCACATACTATTCGCTGGTGCTCCTCTAACCATCTCGCATATTCCACGTCAAACATTGCAGCCTCTGAAATTAATCAGTGATGCACAAAACTATGTATAACACAAGCACAACTATCACATTGCTGTATAAAACTAATATTTTTAATTCTATTTTGAAACTTTTACTGTAACCAATAATAATGCCAAATTTTTAGATAATTTGGTTTTTTTATAATATATAAACAATAAATTCTAGAAGTTTATTCCTTGTGTTTCTTTTTACTTTATAGGTGAAACAAGAAATGTGACAATTTTTTATGATGATAAAATAATTGAGACTTCCTATTATTTCATAATAAATACGTAAGTTTATAAACTATGAGATTATCTTAAACTTTGAAAAGGTGTTATGTGAATAATAATTAAAATAATCTATAAGTATGAGAATTAAAAAAGAAGTGAAGAAGCAGAATGATCACCTGAGCTAATGCCACTCATAGCCATAGGAAAGCCTTGCTCACCTCCCATAAGGGCATTTCCACCCATTAATATGCCCTAAAATAGAAACACGCATTACTTGTATTATTGCAACACCATCATGTCAAACACATATATAACATTTATTTATATATACATATATTATAGAAAATCTAGTTTTCAAATGCCTAGCTTGCATACATATATATATACTAAGTGCGTGTTTGTCTGGTCTAATGTATTTAAGAGAAATAATCGTTTCTTCGTCAACTTTTTGAGCATATTTTAACAAAAAGTACTTTTCCGAAAATAATCTATTCAAAGAATGCACCAAGTCGTTGCCGTAGAGAAGAAGTTCTTCCTTACTTGAGCTCTTGCACGCTGTAACTCTTGTTCTAGCTGATTAAGCTTAATCCTACTTGACTCTAGCTGCTGAACGTACGCCTGAGAGAGAGATAGAGAAACACAAATAAAATGGTATATTATAACAATTTATGACTCCAACTTTAAATAAGAGAGACTCCTTGACAAGTCTTGCCTAAAATGGGCATAACCACACACAGTATTTTAGAAAAAAATAATCTTTCAGGGGAATTCACTGCACCTTTTTCCTGAGCCTGCTTTTTCTTGCTGCTTCTCTATTCTGAGCAAGTCTTCTCAGTGTCTGTGCACACCGTTTCAAAGCCACACACTAATTCAGCTTTAATTATATTAAATCCAAAACGACAACCTACCTGAAAGAACAACAAATGTAACACCAAAGAAAATTTATTATAGTTGTCAACCTTAGGATCTGGTGTTTTGGGTGCTTCCTGCTCAGAACTTGAGGTTGCTCCCTTTCGATTTCCCTCTCGCTGATATAACACATGCACATTAAACAGGTGATTAATTGTTGGAAAAAAATGCGTATATATACTAATAAAAACTATTAACGATAACCAATTTAGTAAAGGATTTTTTTTTTCTCAACCCTTTTGAGGACACTGGATTTTAGACACATTTTTTTTAAAATTAAATATATAAATTTGTGTATCCATAATAAAGATTGTGTGTGTATGTTGTGTACCTTTACAGCTTTGGGAGGTTCAGGTGCAGAGGGAGCTTCAGTGTGAGGGTTGGGCTTGGCCATGGATGACCCTGGTGGTCTCTTGGAGCCACCAGTTTGTGTGGAGGGCAATTCCATGCTAACCTAACAAATAGAAAAAAAAATTATTTAATGTTACTTAACTATTAGAAGCTAGCTAACACATGGATAATCTAGATTATATGTACATAACGTCAAAACTAACAATATACAAATGAGAGTGGGATATGATTATTATTACTATTATTATTAATTATTATTGTTATGTGGTACCTTGGAATTGGATGGTGGTACTGCGTGCATAGGCTGAGATGGGAAAATATTGAGAGTTGGTGGTGGCCTCATTCCTGATGATGAATTCTCTGCCGAAACACATACATGAATGGAATTCAGCATCATCAATTATAAGTAAATATGTATCAAAACAAATAATATATATATATATATATATATATATATATATATATATATATATATGATCACATAGAAATTGTTGCAGAAGAACACAAATAAGAAGCAAGAGAGGTGTGGGAAATTGTCATGCATTATTTGTAGCTCTGACAGAAGAAGGAGAAAGCAGAAAGCACCCATGCCCTATGTACACCTTTTTCAGTACATGTGAAGATTATGAATAAAATCAAGAAAACTAAGTGAGAGAGAGGATCAATTTTTCTTTTCCCTTTTTTGAGAAGTGCAAAAATGTCTCTACAACACTTTTTTTGCCACCCTTTTTTTTTTCACTTCTCTGCAAGGATTTGGTCAAACAAAGTACTATACGGCAGATAAGATATGGATCTCCTGAAACATGCTTTTGCTGTGACCCAAACAAACCTTGCCTTAGAGAATCTTTCAAACTGAAATGAAAAAACCAAGTGCTCTTTTTTCTGAATTGAAGAAGATGGTTGAAATCAGAAACAAGTTTATTTGTTTGTTCCCTTATGCAAGAGTATTACAGAGAGAGAAAAAGCTCACGTCTTTGGTCTTGAACACTAGAAGGGTCAGCCTGACCATCAAGATATAAGAAGAAGGCTTGATCCAATTCTCCCAAATCATAAGCTCCGGAATCTTTGCTTCTGTTGACATACATATATACAAACATATATGAATAATCATAAAGTAAATCAAAAGAACAGCAGAAAGAAATTAACATAAGAAAAATATATACATAACACAATATAATTGGTGTAAATTTTCTTGTAGAAAAACTTGATATGATGATCCCTCGGCTTTGTTGCAGAAAGTGCACTGCTTTTTTTATTGGTGAGGCTTATGATGATTACTCACAAGTAATTTGCAGGGATAGAGTGTGATGAGGAAGATGGCATCATCCCAAAAGAGATTTGTTGGTCTGGTATTTGATGATGATGAAAATGATGTGGTGGTTGTTGATGATGAAGATGTGGGGGGAGTGGTTCAAGTTGAGTTGTTGAGTTGGTGCTCTTAACACTTGAAGAAGCCATGATATTCAGAGAGGAGCTCAAAAACTTTGTCTCTAGCTCTTGTTGTTGTGCTGCTTCTAGTTCAATAGCTATGGAGAACCCCATTAATGGTGAAACCGCCTTCTCTTTTTTTCTCTTAAAACCATTTCCCAAGAGAGAGAAGTCGGTTATGAATTCTGGATGAATAGCTAGAGAGTAGTTTGTGAGGAAGAGAGAAAATAATAGAATTGAATGCTACAAACAAAAGACAAACCTTCTTTTCTCTCTTCTTTTTACATCTATTCCCTTTTCTCTCTCATCTTTTTTGCTATTGCAATTTTACTCAGACAATGTTGCACCCTCGTATTCTCTCTCTAAAAAGACCATCAAGAATAGGTATACATATTAATCCACATCTAAATTATAAATTATTTTGAATAATTTCTAATCACACTAAACACACAAATAATATTTCATTTCAAATTTATGATACAATCTTAATTTTTCCAATAAATTTCATGTTCATTGATTTACATATAATTTTTTACATCATAACTTGTACACTCCTTTAATATTTTTCATCAAACTCTATATTATATTTATGTTTTTTTTTTCTTTTTTGAAGTGTACACATTCAAGGGAACGAGAAAAAAAATGGTTTTTGTTTAGAAAATTCACTTTTGAGTTGAGAAGGATGTTCTATACATGGAATGGAAGACCAACAATGGTTGTCTCGGGTAGCCCTCTTATTCTATTGGTGAAAAGACCAAAAAGTCTTCCATTGTGTTCAACATTTACTTTTGACGTTTCCATGCAAACTTACACGTTCCTTGTGCCACCTCTGTCCATTGGATCATAATATAGCCAATTCTGTTTTTAATACATATTTTTTTCCTCTTTCTCTGTATCTTTTTTGCATAGATATATGACTAGTATTAATAAAAAAAATAATCTTTTGATAAAACAATGCAAATAATTTTCTTAAAAATTAATACATTCAAAAAATAAATTTTTTGTACAGAGAAATGAAGAAGTATAAAAAATTATTCACCAAACTGTAACATAATTAATATATATATGTTACTGGACAAAACATGTGCCATAAATTTATCGTAATAATCGATTATGGAGTTCTCTCTCCTTGATTTTAATATAATAAAAATATAATAATACAAATTTAAAAAATAACTTTCATTCTATTTTTCAAAATCATGTTTCATTTAACTTCTTATTTCTTTTTTTTCATCACCAATCTACTCTATCTTTTCTCTATATGATGGATAAAGATTTTTACATTTTATCATTTTATTCTTGTGGCTCTTTTTTTTATTCAATGTTTTTCTTTATGGCTAGTAAATAATAACACTAATTGCGTTAATTTTATTTACTCTCGTATCCCTTGTTAACTTGGAGAGGTATAAACATTAGCCGACCTTAATGATTTATATTAAATTATATTATTTGCAGATGTCTTCTTAATTAAGTCATTGAATAAATTCAAGAATTAAATATATTCCTTGTTTTTTCAAAACATTTTTGTCACAAGTTGAATTACATGTCGTTTTTATGGTTGAGGAATATCTGTGGAATAATTACAGTCACAATAAACTAACTTGCATACGTAAGTTATCTCTACATGGTAGATAAGGCTGAAAATTATTTTCAGCATTGTTCTAAACTTGGATAAAATTGACTTTGGAAGGGAATAAATATGTTGGAATTACAACTTCATAAATTCCCAACAAAAATTTCAAGGCAGAGATCATACACTTTCTGTTTCCTAGTTCCACACCTACTAATGTATGAATTGTTGAAGACTAGAAAGCGAACGTCAATGAAAAATTGTATAGATATATCTAGAACATGATTCCACTTTTATTTAACAAGGAAAATCATACGAAAATGTAGGATTGTTTAATTAATAGAGTATTGTTCTTGCAAAATCAGGGTTGATTATTTATTTGGTTTAATTTTTTAATACTAAACTGCATCTTTCTATTTCAAAAAACTAAGATTATTAAAAAAATCAAGAATTTGTATAACCCCACAAATTCAATACATCTTATAATTCTTAATCAATGGAACTTATTGAATTAATTGCAATTGCAGATAGATCTCTTTTAATTATATATATATATATAGTCAACGTATACTCAACAATAAAAGGGCAGGGCGGCGCGGTGATGGCTGAAATGCTTTCAGCTGGAAACACGTGCGATGGACCGATGTAATAAATCATGTGTTCAAAAGTAGGTTAACATTTAGAAAATGGAAGCTAAAATATGCTTGTTGGTTTCAGTGATTTTTGTTCGTTTTTAATTTTTCATAAAAAGAAAATTGTTATGAATATTTTTTTTTTTTTTAGTGGTTCTTGATATTAGAAGTTGCAGATAGTCTTTTGAGTGGTATGAATGAGTTAACTTGGTTGATCAATTTTAGTGGTTTTCTTCTAATCAGATAAAAAATGAAGTCTACCATTTGCACCACTAATTTTTTACTATTTTTATAGGTTTTATTTTTTTATTTTTTTCATGCATAACTTATCCCTTTTGTTACTTTAATCTTAAGAGGTCACGTTTAATTTGTACAAGATAATTAAAAATAAAAATGTAACCATGCATGTAGTTGGTACAAAATGTAATTGTTGTGATAATTATTCAAGATATAATTAATTTTAAATTTTCTTTTGTTATAAATATATATTTTAACTTTTTTTTTTTTAAATTCTTTTAATTTTTGTCTCAATTTGTCTCTATTTTTGTATTCGTCTTAGTAGTTTTTTCAAGATTCGAAATGAATATTGAAATTTATGTAAGGACTTGGGTTTTTCTCTTAATGATGATATGAATGTGTAAAATTTATTTAAAGCAGTAATTAAATTTAGCATGTGGTTATATTTTAAATTATTTATTTTGTGTGTAACTATATTGTATGAATAGTAAAGATCGAAAATATACTTGGACAGTCCTTTGGGTTCTATGTTTTAAGAATTTTAGTCATCTTACGGGAAGAGAAGGCATAAGTTAGGTTGTGAACTAAGAAATTAGGGGTGCAAAGAGTGCATACTTAGAATAAACCCTCTGATTTCTTCAAATTTCATTTTCCTTTTCTCGTGAAATTTGAGAAATAGAATTCCCTTTCCTCTTTCTCTTGCTTTGAAGAAATTTCAAATTCAAATTAGTTAAAAACTTCAGGAAAATCTATCTTGAGACCTTGCTCTAAGTAAGTTTTTGAGAACTTTCTTCCATCTCTATCCTTTCTTTTAAGTGGGTACATGCATGATTTAATGTTGAGATTGTGGAAGAATTGAGTTTGAACTTTGATCCTTGATAGTTGATGGTTTTGAATTAATCAACAAGCTCTTTTGGAGTTTTTATTTTATTCCTTTCAAAGACCTAACACCTTAGTGTGCAACGAAGATGAGAAAAAAGAAGCTAGTAATTTTCATTTAAAGTATTTGAGTGGAAATTTTTATCTTGATAAGAAATATCTTTTAATTTTTGTTACGCTTCAAAAAAAAAATCATCTCAATAATTGAATTAGTAAATTCAGTTATCTTATCATAATACGATTTTATTTTATGATTAATATGGTTTAAGTAATTACACTAAGGAACGGATCAATCTTAACCAATTTGAAGTTTATTTTAACATAGTTATTTTAATATAAAATTGTAGATTGGCAAGTATATAAGTTTAAAAGTAATTTTTACGTATTCTAGGACTTTTAGATGAATGCTATAAATTGATAAGTTTAGATGATAAATGATAAAGTATACATGGCTCAATTTTAAGAGACTAGCTAAAAAGTGTTTAAAGGAAACTTTAGAGTTCTAAGTAATAATAAACTCTTATGATTGTCCCATTAATAATAAACACGCTTAGCCAAGTAATGAAGAAAAAATACTTTTATATTGTTATATATATATTTTTTAAAATTAACTTGTAAAAATGGCGAGACTGTCATTATCATGGAACTTTTTCCGTTTAGAAGAGAGTGTTAAACTCCTTTGATAAACAAATATTAAAGCATTGCATACTCATAACATATAATGACAACCTTTTTCAATTCTTTATTCAAAGTTTGTTATTTGTGAACCAAATCACAACCCTTACTCCGAAAGAGACAAAAATTTCATGTTTAAATAAACTGGTTTAGGTATAGATGAACACATCCAAAAAATATATAGTTATATAACTATGAGACAAGAGGGATTCTAAGGTGATTCAAGTGATGAATTCACCAACTATTGGATCGATGTGTTATGCTAAGTGGGAACTTTTTTTTTTATATGATAAAAGGTTTACTTGTGTTTTTATTCTTAAATTTTAAGTAAATCTTATTTTGTCTCTTAAAACTTCAAAAAAAAATATTTATTTTTAAATTGAAAAAAAAAAGTATAAGCTTATCCACAATAATTATGTTCGGTTGGTCAATAAAAAATGAATTGTCGATAAGATATCACGAAAAAATGTGTGTAAGAAATATTAATATAATTTGGCTATATATCAATAGTTCCAAATTTCCCTAACTCTTTTTTTTTTTCCTTTCTGCGTAGGGAGTTTTCCCCATCACTCCACTTTTAAATATATGAATAATTTTTAAAGTAAGATAGCAACCCATCGACATGTAATCTATAATTTAAGGGAAAAAATCAAACCTAATATTAAACTCATACAGTTTACACAATGAGTACAAGTAACACATTTGTTAACATATATATAATATTGAATTAAAATTTATTAAAATCTATAATGAAGAGACTCATAACTAACGAGTTTGGCAAAGTTTTATAATTTTTAATAAATTTCAATCAATAATAAAAATTCCTATTAAAGAGTACATACATAAATTTCCCAAAAAATAATTTGAAGAGAATTCTCTTTTATACTCATTGTGATTGTTCTGATAAAGAAAAGATAAAAAACTTTAAGGTCCCCATTTTGTTTTTGTGTTGCCTTTGATATTTGCTGAGCAGTTGGGGTTCTTCTTAGCATATTTTTTATAATGGAAGATAAATTAGGTCACCCAATCCCATTGATCATTATATGCAAGGTTTATAGATAGAGCCAAAAGATTGGTGAAATTTGACCAAGGATCTTGTCCCAATCATATAAGTAATTCTACAATTTAAACCGAACAATTCTTTTCCCACCGTTTGCCTCGGTTGAAGAGACTGGGTGGGGGAGGAGGGAGACCCTCTTAAGAAATCATACCATTCCATATTCATCTAACTAAATACTAACTATGATAATATATTGTGTAAATAAATATTTAGGTTTACAAAACATCATAGTAATTATTATTATTATTATTATCTCAAAGCATAAAACGTTATCTTCTATATTTGTTATTTAAATTTGTAATTTATATACTTTTTCACTCTTATAGTATTTATTTTAAATTAAAATATAAAATGGTTAATTAATATTAAAATATTATTATCTTTAAACAACATGTATTGTCTACATATATTTAATTTAATCATAAAATCATGTATTTTAAGATTTTGTTTTTAAAATATAAAGTTAAAGGAGAAATGAATTTGACATAAAAGAAAAATAAACTTGCTCTAGCTAAAATTTTGATAAGATAATCTAACTTAAAATTTGTCATTTGGCAGTCCAAACAAAAAAGTATATCAAAAGCTTGAAGAAAATAACATATTCATTTTAAATTATTCTCCTATAAAATCATATCTTACAATAATTGAACATATAATTTATTATTTTAACATCAACAAGTTCTTTATTTAGAAAAAAATATCGGTGGAACATAATCATGTATTTAACATCTAGTGAGAAAAAAAAGGAAAAAAAATAAAAATATTAAAGATTATATAGGAATGTTTGCACGAATTCTTTGAAAGTTTCTTTTAAAAAAAAACTAAAAATGATGAAATCAGATTTTCATAAGTTAAAAAAATCAATAGCGTAATGAGAATAAATTAAATAGTAAAATTTGTTAAATGATAATAATTGAGCAATAAAATAAATAAAGCATGAGCGTTATAGTTGAATGGTTGAAGCAGTGAGTCTTTGCTCTTATTTATAATATTTTTTGTAATTAAATTTTATTTGGATTACTTTTTTGTAATTTCAATCGTGTTGTATTCGAAATCTATATATATTTTATTGTTTGATTCTAAAGATAGTATTAAAACTTGAAATCAAAATCCACATAGTAAGCTAACAGTGTTTAACTTTTCTATTGAGTGGCATGATTCGGAGTCAAATTTTAATTCAAATATTTAATGAAGACCTTGATCTGCAAATAAGTTATTAAATTCAATTCGTTTAAGTCACAATTGAATTATTTGAACTTCGCTTTGTTAGTTTGGAACGTATGTAATTGTGCACAGAACATTGATCATATATTAAGAATTAGGATCATTGATTCTTTCAAAATTCCAAATTATGTTCAACCATTTCTTATTTGAGTAAGTTCTCTTCTTCTATATTAGAAATCTATTTTTCTTTAAAGATATTATCAAATTATAATGTAAATTGTATCTTACTAAACTAATTTTATAAAGTTAAATTAATTTTTTTTCTAAAATAATATCAGAACTTCTCAATATTTATCTAATGAGATTTCTGATATCTAAATATATGAATATATTATAATATATAAATGTAATGTAATAGAATTATTATAATTTAATCATTTAAAAATGGAAATCAAAGAAGCATGGTTGGTGTAATATACAATGATGTTCACTTCAAAATAAAGCTTAAGTATCTATAAATAATTTGATGCCAAATTTTGCAATGAACATTGTAATCTCAACTTCCTCCAATTATAGGTTTAGGCAAAGTGTTGCCCATATGACAAGAACACCTAAACCTAAACTCGTTGACATATATAGCATGGTGAAACTAAAACCTATGAGACTATGGTTGTTACAAAGGACAAGAAGATTAGTGAAGTCAAATCAACTACTACAAATTTCAATTTCACAATTCTATTTGTGTACATGCTTCCGGCAGAAACAGTTTACGCAACCAATATGTGGCAAGGCCATGGTCTAGGATAGGGTTCAAAGCTTGTTCATTCCAAAGTTAACGTTCTTGGACATTACCTACAATCATGGTGTTATTACATTTCATCTTAGGTGTGCCTTAATTATTACAAGACTCCACCAAGTTATGTTCTAATGCCCATGCCTCTTGGGAAGGCTATTGGGTAAATAGCTGCTTATGGGAAAGCCAACAAGAAAAAAAAATATCAATTTCATTCAAAGTTCTTTGCATTACCATGCATTCAAAATCTCCAATATTTGGTACCTTATCTTATTATGTTACCCTAAGAAGCCATATTTTGTCTGGCTAAATGACTTGAGTTATTAAAGCAAGGGACATAAATGGGGGTTGTTGTTCATGTTAATGTTCTTGTTATTGTTCCTCTCCAAGGAATGGATAGAGACCCATTTAATGATAAATAGCCCACACCCACACAAAGGTTGTTTGATGTAGGAAAAGTTAATTTACAAGGTCCTCTGAATCTGAGCCAAGCAATTGGGCTTATGGGATAAACTTTGGATTGTAGTTGGAAATATTAATTAATAAGCTTTTGATTTTGGGGTTGGGAATGGGAAAAAACACAAGATGGAGAAAAGCGGCTATTGCTAGCTTTGGCATGGCACCATGCCCTTTCTTCCATTCATTAGTTCCCTAATTTGTGGAAATCATGGGTCATCCCATTTTTCATGCTAATTTTCAGTTTCCAAAAATAGTAAATCTTCATCATCTTGCTTGTGGAGGCTTTTCCCAAAGCTTTCAGTTTCATGTTTCAACCATATTGAATGGCTTCAACCTCAACCAAGTTTACTATTTTCATTCTATTGGGTTTCTACTATGACTGGTCTAGATTGGCCATTTATGAAATGTGCCTTCTTTGTATTTTTCTGTAGCAAACAATAATTTGATGGTTTTGTGTAAATGAAAATTAGCAAAAAAAATAATAATAATTTTACAACCCTGTAGAATCAACATAGGGGTGAGGAGTTAGACAACAGACATAAGCAGCATCATTTAAATAAATTTAATTAAATTAGACTTAAATATGTTTTTACGTCTTTAAAAGTAAAATGAGTTTTAATTTTTGTTATTGTAAAAGTTTTTCATTAATTTTTTATGTCTCTTAAATTGAAAATTACCACTTTTAATCTTTAATATAAGGCATTCATTAATAAGTTATGTGTTGAACAAAAAGGTTAATGATTGTAACAAAGTGATAGTTACTACTATTGTAATATAAGGTTGATGTGTCACCTAAAAAACAATTTTCTTTTACATATACTAAAAAAAAAATCACTCATTTTTTAAAGATTAAAAAAAGTGACTTCAATGAAACTAAAAAAAGTCTTTTTCATAAAACAACAAAATAAAAACTTATTATAATTTTAAACACAAAATTGAAACATATTTACAAAAACTTAACAGCCAAATTCAGGTTTTGAAAATTTGAGGTGCTGAAGACCAGTCTTAGTGAAAGCTTGATAAAATTTTTGGAACTGCATTGACTTCTTAGGGAGGAGTTTACTCAAACAAAACTTCTAAAGATAAAAATAAAACATGTTGGATTTGGAGAGCTACTAAAAGTGTAAAATAAACCTTTATTGAATTCAATGTTAAATAAAAAAATTATACATTTTTAGATAAATATTCCCATGTTTATTTTTGCGTTCAAAATTTTATCCAAAATTTAAAATTAATTAAGTCAAAAGCAATTTTAGATAACTTTTACATTAAATAAAATGTTTACCACTTAGTTTTGAAAAATACAAACATTTAAATATAAATTATTTGACTTTAAAATCAACTCTAATTAAAGTTAATTATATCTAAAATCAAATTTCAAAATGTTGATCCCGACACACACAATTTTTTTTATCCATGAAATTTGATATTTAAAATTATAAAGTATATAATAATGTGTACATTAACTGTATAAAAATAAACCATTGTTAGAAGAGTGTGTGATGTATACATGTTATTGACCTTTGAATACTCGTTTCTAACAGGTTTTCATAAATATTGGCACAATTGAGAATGGTAGAAAAACAAACAAAATATTATAAAAAAAAAACTAAATAAATCAGACCTTATTGTACCATTTGAGAATCCGATAATTTCACATTGCAGTTTAACATTCCGACTCATAAGTTATTTAGTAGATAATCTCATATTTAAATGCTTATTACCTCTGAAAAAATTAAATTAAGTATGATAACAGTGTTACACATAGTATTTACTCACCTACAATACATTTATATTATTAAGTATTATATAATTTAATAATCTTATTAATAAAGTACTTAACTGCAGTTAACTTTTTTTTATTGTTTAACTTTATTAGTGAAGATTCAAAAATATATAAATACACGTTACATGTTATAAGTAAAGGGAGTACTCCTTCAATCCTTTCAATTCATACTTATTCTTCAAAAATTCTAATTAAGTATTGCAAAGTCTTTATCAAATTAACTTTCATTTGATATTTATATTAGATAATCAAAATACAACTAGGAAATTCTACTAACACAAGAAGAAGATTAAACTCTTTTTATAACCTCGTCTTCATTGATGTAAGAACACAAATGAAAAAAAAAAAAAATTACCAATTGAAAATGGGTTCTTGGATTTCTTTAGTATTCTCATTTTACTGAATTTTGGTCTACTTTGGAAAATATAGTATTTATATGGAGATAAAAGTTTGCCTCCCCCACTATAGTATTGGCAATTTGTTCCACCTTCTTGCGTGAAGCATACGTAGTTCTAAAAAACTGGTAAAGACTTTACATAGTTTCAGGAAACGTGTAGAGAACCATTGAAGAATTCCATATATATGTTACCACTTTAGACTTTTTAAACAGGTTTGGAATCAACAAGAAAGATAAAGATAAAGAAACAACTTGGGAAAAACATTGCAACTATAGCTTATTGTGCCATTTCTTAAATGATGATCTTCATTTAAAAAGTGCACTTGATCATGATTTATTAGGAAGTATTCTGTTCTCAGGCTTTGACTAATATAGGTTTCCATCATTCCATGCATCTGATTATTCTTGTTAGAGATATGATATTAAACGTGCTTGCACTTATAATTTAGTTTTTTAAGATAATTAATTCATGGCATTATATAAGAGGTTTTCTTACTAATAGTGTGTTTGGGGTGACACTTTAGAATAGAAAATTTGTGTCCCACTATTCATTCAACTCAAAATAACTCATTCTTGTTTTAACCTTTTTTTTAATCTTTTTATCATGATTTTGAGGGTTAGAATAATGCATCATGAACTATCTATACACACTCAAATAATTTCTTTTAGTATGAAAGATGATCTTATTCAAAATACAGATAAAAATTAAATATAGACACAATGCAAGACACTTCTCTCTACAAAAATTTAAGTGTTAATTTGGTATGTTTTAGAGACTAATTTCTTCTCAATTTAGCTCTAATTGGTACACTCTTTTTTAATTAAAAGATAATACATAACACTAAAAGGTTTGACGTATAGAATATTCATGATTCACGTTATATGCAAGTAATCATAGGTTGAAGAAAAGGAAGATGAATTAGGAGTTAACTGCAATGCAATATGATGTGGGAAAAATACATTTGGTGAGTCCATATACGTGAAAGTGGATTGGGTTAGCCCGGTTAGGCCCACGAGAAAATTCAAAAATTGTTCAATTTGGGTCCAGTAGTGATTGGATTCTAACCTATATGGGGGCAATTGCTTCCTATACCCAATCAGAATATCATAATGTCACAAAATTATCCTTGGCAGAATATTCAAAAGAGGAGAGTAGTATAATGGTTATTGTTAAGTAGTATGAACGTTCTTCGGCAACCGTCATAGTGGATGTTACAAAGAAACCTTCTCTTACAGCATCATCGTGAGTGGGAGGTAAGTGGTTTCTGTTTTCACATTATGTAGGGATACAAAATGGGTAAAAGGATGTTGTAGTATTCGTATTCTGAAAATGGATTTTGGAAAATGAATTCCAAAATGAGTTATGGAGTGTGTGAAATGTCTTGCGGAAAATGTTTTTAATAAAAAGTTTTTGTATTATGGAAAACATTTTCCAGAAGAGAGAGTGTGAGGATAAGTACTTACGGAAAACGTTTTTCGTATCTCCTTCTATGGAAATGTTTTCCGTAAGCACTCGTCTTCACACTCTCTCCTTCGGAAAACGTTTTTTATAATACAAAAAATCCTTACACGCTTTTTCATAATACAAAAACCTCTTATAAAAAACGTTTTTCATAATATAAAAAACTTTTACGAAAAACGTTTTTCATAATATAAAAATCTCTTAAAAAAACGCTTGCATAATACAAGACTCTCTCACGAAAAACGATTTTCATAATACAAAACCTCTTTTATCTTCTATTGACAAAGATATAAATGTCCTTTCACAAATTTTGATGGATGCAGGAAGTAAATGTGGGGTGCAGAAAATAATTGTCCTATATGGGTTAAGCAAAGCCCACTACATAATGTTGGCCTACGAGGATGATTTGTAGCATTTTTTTTATTTCTTCTCCCAGTCTCGTAATATGAGAAATTGTTGTTGCAATAAAAAAAACTTTTATATTACACAATTTCTAAACTTGTTTTATATAAAAAAAATTCGAAATCTACAACCCAAAAACTTTTGTTAGATTATACCATTCAAAAGTGAAAAAACAAATTTCGTATTTCATAGTTGATAATATATTTTGAATATATCATAACACATTTGTTATTTTTTATACTATGGGATGGGAGAAGAGAGTATAAAGACTATGATGTTTTGTAGAATTTGAAATAGTTTTTTTATCATAATATTGACTTTATATTATTTTAATAAGTAAATATATGTTCAAAGCTTATAGAAACGTGTACTTTTTTATATGAATAAAAAGGATTGTAAATACTAAGCAAGCATTCCCAAACAAATGGCTAAATTTAGTTAATCCAATAGCACGATTTAGGACTAAAATTATTCAGGGGAGAGATTCACAAAAATTATAGTTCTCTACCCTTTTAGGGAATATAGTGACACCAAGGGTATTTTTTTTTTCTTTAAAAGTATATTTGCTACCAAATGTTCAGCCTAAGTCAATAGTAAATTATTAAAAATAATAAGTAAAAAAAGAGTTAAATCTATTAAATAGATAAACTAATAAAGCTCTGGTATATAAAAGTATATACCTTTGCTTTTGCTCCGGCATGTCCTTTTGCTTAGAGAGGACCTAGCTAGTTTGAAAAAGTGCAAATAATTTCTTAAAAATATAATCAGTGTTTGTGGTGAGATCAAATCCATCATCAAAAGGAAAACTTTTTTTTGATGAAAACAAAAGTAGCATTGTCAACTTCTCATAATCTTTTTCTATAAAACAACAAATCTTCATAACTTAAGTGCTAAGAAAAATTGCCCTTTAGCTCACCCAAACCACCACCATAGTAGAGTTGGAATCAATCATGGAAGGGCCTCTGTGTTGTTTCCCTTTTCTTTTTTCTGAAAAAAAAATCATAATATTTATATTTTTTTTCTCACTAAATATTATTTGTGTGTCATCTAATATTTGAGAGGTTGTTTAACATGAAGTTTTGACAATGGTGACTACTTTGTATTTTATTGAAATGTATTTAAAAGAAATGGATTTGGCACACTGAAAGAAGAGAAGAAGAAAATAGCTAGAAACAGAAAATATTACAGGCTGTAAAGCCAAAAAAGAGAGGCAGAGAGGTACCCACTTGTGTCTTCCAACCAGCCAAAGGAATGCCATAAATCAACATGCAATTATTTTCTACTCCTACCTACTCAACTCTATTCTTTCATTTCACCATCATCAATCCACATCTACTAATAATCAAATTTATTCTTCTCTTCTCCAATTTCAAAACTCTTCATGTTTTAGCAATTTAGTTTTGCTTTAATTCTTATAAAATTTATTCTGACTTCTATTTTGATAGCTCAGTATTTCACTAACAAAAAATGTAAATCTGTTCCAGAAAAATTAACAAGTAAATCATAAAGAAAAAAATGTAGAAAGAAATAGTTTTGAAAAATACTAAATTTTAGGATATATTGATAACATATAATTTTGCATATGTTAAAGAATTTTTAAAGGTGTTACAAAAAAGAAAATTACACCAAATGGGTATACTTGATGGTAACTTAATTTTTTTATTTAATAATTAATGAGTGGTACATAATACTAGAGATTAAAAACAATATTTTTCAATTAGAAGGACTGAAAATAAATAAAAATATTTACAAAGGCCAAAATCAAAATACCTTACTTTTACCAATACATATTTAAATATTTTTAATGAGAAGAGATCACCTTTATTGAATACATATTATATTTAACAAAAAAGTATAATAAATATAATATATTTGTTGAATGTAACATTCATTTTAGTGTTTGAATTTATAATATATTTAAATTAATAAATGCATTATTTATTATTGTGCAGTTAATTTCAGTTATTTACTCATTATTACTGTTTCTTAATTACTACATTTATTGAATTTAACATTTGATCATATTGTTTAAGCTGTATATATTTTGTTTAACAAATACATTATGTAATATCACTCTACAGTAAATTTCTGTTACATGTATTTTTTTGCTATGTGTACATTTTTATTCCAGTATTATTTCATAATATTTTCAAGTTCAAAAGCCAGAATTTAATTACTATACTCTATACAACAACAAAAATAATAAACATACCATCATTGACCCAAAAGTTTGGTCCCAAGATTTTTATCAATAGTTGGATCCATCATAGCTTACACAAACCATAAATTTTACTTTTATCATAAAAGCCACATATTTTTATTAAAGCATGGGTCCACTCATACAGAGTATTGCAGCTCTTTATTGGATATTATGAATAATGATGCTCTGTTATAACAGTCCAAGGTTGTCATGGTCAATTGGCCATGGATACTCAGATATTATACTCTGTCACTGCTGCCACATTAATAAACCGGCTTTGGTAGTAATTGAAAAAATTGTGACTTTATATTTGTATTGTTAGTCAGTCATTATTTGTAGTTGCCTCTTGCACATACCAAACAAAAGCTATTTAAAAACAATAAAAACCTTGGGTTTACAAGATTAGAAAAATATTTTAAATAAAAGTAAGACAATGAAGTGTTTAACACTATATTTTAATATATTTGGCTATTTCACTTCACCCACACTATAGAGAGAATAGAAAATGAACAGCAGAACGACATTGTGACAGAATCATATTACTTTATCATGCAATCTCATTAAAAAAGTAATTGTAACACTTTTTGCTGAAGGGATCTTTGTCTGTGCAGACCCCCATAGTTTAAACCCTCAAAACTCTGAATCCAAGCAACAATTTAAAAGCAAAACGCACAGTAGGACTTAATTTAGTGTTACACTATCTAGACAAAAGAGTAATATACTAAACCACATTCATTCATTAAACTTATTAAAATAATTGGACATGCATCTTAGGTTATCACAGCACAAAAATCCATTGCATCCTATCATATTATAAACAGATGTTATGATATGAAGAAAATGTAAAGAAAACTAGAACATCTAGCATTAAACGCCTATTTTAAAAGAAAACACCAAGCAGCATCTTAAAAAATAATGGAGGGGAGAAAAACACAAATAACCTCCACTGCCATCACAATACAAACTAATAACTGCCCATTGAGAAAGAAACACTGCTACATCTGATTAAGCATGAAAGTAATTAAGCTGAAGTGAATTTCAACTCAAACCTACAAAATTACAAATTAACATGACTACCATTGAGTTCAAAAGTAAAAACAGAAAATCCTGTGACAGGATAACGAAAAATAAATGCACAAAATCTACTGCCTTCAGGAGAAGGCAAGGTCCATTCTGCACTGTCCTGGCTTCAAAGCATGCAATCAGTTCTTGCAGGCAGCCTCCTGAAGAAATTAAGCGGCACCGAAGGAAGCTTATGGCGAAACCTTGGATGTCTCAACACATAAATTCCTGTCAAGAGGGCCACAACTTGGAATGGAGTGACGTACAGTACAACAGCAGCAAGCAGACAGAAAAGCACAAATAGTGATGTAGCTCTGGGATCACGCCAGCTTAGCAAAGATTGCAGCCTTTCACCCTGAGTGGCCAAGTCCCCAACCACAGTTTGAATCCTCCCAGCAATGCTTCTAAGTCGATCATATCTCATCCTCACAATGTCATTTGGCCGGGAGGTCGGGAATGTGTCAAACTCTTCATCAAGTTCATCAGGATGTGCTGAGTCTGCATGAGAGAGGCGAGTGTCCATGTGAGGAGGTTGTCTAGGCCTCCATCTATAGTACCAAATTCCAATCAAGAAGAGGTAAAGGAAAACTGTAGGCAAGATAAGCTCTGGATACATAACTAATATTATGAACAAGATATGGATCAGAATTGTAGTGACAGGACTTCTCCAATTGCAAATCTGATCAAACCATTTTCCTACAGCAATTAGACCACCCAAAACCCCCATAATCCTGAAGAAGTTGGCCTTGCTTCTTCTCATGCTCCACATGTGGGAACCCACATCCAGCATATATTCCACTACTTCTTTTCTCAGCGGTGGCTCAGCACGACTCAGTCTCATTGAAACAATCTGAGTAGCTTGATGCCTCAGACTGTCGAGCTGGCTGACAGTCAGGGGGTGTATATAGTGCATTTTTGGTAACAAGGGCTGTGAATACATGTGCATCATATTGAGCAGAGATGAACAAGTGAACCTCACAGCCAAGTGAATCTCACCCATCTTCTTCACCCCATTCGGGTGAAGAACAAGAAGTGGATAGGAATGTGTATAGACCCGATCAGTCTCAAGGGTGGAAAGACGAATCCTTACCTTTCCAATCTTCGAATCTCTTGCTCCACCAGCCTTGTCTCCACCATGCAGATGACAGTTATCAAATACACCGATTGTAATGACAGTGCAAGGATCAAAAACCTCCCAAGTATATTGCTCGTTCCATCTTGGTGCAAAGCTGTCAATGATTGTCCTTGTCCTGACCCACTTCTGCCCATATTTCGCTACACAATAAGCATCTGTTGTCCCTCTCCCATCTTTCGTTTTCATCGGCATTAAACCATGAGCATTCAATATCCCCAGTTCAAGAACACCAATGCCAGACTTCCACAGTTGTTTCGCTGTTGGGCGAAGATCACTGCTGTAGTGAGTAGATTCGTCTAAAACATGATAGCCACCTTCTAGACAAATCCTCATGTGAATCCTGCTTGCAAATTTGGTATCCTTCTTCTTCTCCCCTTCAACAACAATATGCCTTTCCAGATTGAACCACCTTGTATTCACTGGTTTGTGGTCCAGTCTCCTTTCCACATACTGCAGAGGAATAGCACACCTACCCAACACTTCATCCTTGTTAGGGGCAACTCTGTCCTCCACACTCAATATCAGCGGTTCCTCGAACTGTTCGGCTGCCACAAACATCAAATCCTCATTCCACATTGGATTAATACTTCTACTGTGAGAGATTCTGGTCCTCAAGGCCTGATTCCCCAGAATAGCCTTCACGAAAACCTCAGGGTATCTACCCTTATCAGTTGGCTGCAAGTCCTGTGCCTCAATCACATTAACCCTCAAATACCAAAGCTTAGGAGACAGATACACTTTCGATCTAATGTTGGCAAGAGCATCACTTCCACCAACCGTAGCAGCATCCGAGTGCCAAGCTTCAGGAAAAGCTTCATCAGCCTGGGTACCCATCCAAACAGCCAACATCAGCTCTCCCTTCACCTTGTCACCCTTTCTATCCTCCAATCTATACCATTGGGGTGCCAAAGGACTATCTGGAGGCACCCTTTTGGGGACCTCATTCAGGTCGAACCAGACACGTCCGATGAAGTCATCCTTCACAACATCCTTATCCTTCACAGTAACCTCCAGCACAGACGCCTGAAGCCGGTCCTTCGAGAAGGCGAAAACCTGGTTCCACTCAGGATTGGTTTTCTTCTCGAAATGCCTGGTAGTACCCTTGTAGTTCCCAAGCTTGACTTCAGCATAAGGATCACAACTCCCAGTGACATCTTTGGCAGGCAAGTCCTTCGCCTTCACGACTCTCACATAAAGGTACTGCATTTGCTCAACCAGATCATAGGTGCTGGTAAGTTTATCACCGGAGACCTTTCCGCCACCGAGGTGCGGTTTGGTCTCCTTCAACAGAAAATCTTCAGGTGGAGGCCTCTGCATTTTCTCTCACTTCACAAAACCAGAAACCCAAATTCAAATTTCTAACCCAAATATCCAAATCCTTCAACAACTCGGATAATAAACAACCGTTCCCAAGAGCCTAAAAAACAGGAAAACACAGTCAAATAGCCGTTAAAACACGCTCTACCCAACCGAGGCACCTAAAAATTCGGGAAATTTCAAAAACACACATCAAAAGAAGATATAATCGAGGTAACAGCAGCTGAAACTCAAATAATGTGCATCACCAGTATATAAACCACAAAACAGAAAAAAATATAGATATAAACAGCAATGTCAAACCTAGATCTCAGATTCCACAAAGTGTTCTATGACTCCAACATCAGAAAAACACCAACCACTTTCTCGGAAGATGTTAGATCCGATTGTTTAACCTGCAAGCATAAACAAAAATCATGAAAAAAATAAAACAAAAATGCAGTTGCGTAATGCAGCCCAAGATGAAAGAAAAAGCAACAAGGTTTTGTACTTTCAGCATTTTGAAACGTCCAAGTAAAAACAACAACCACTTCCTTAACTAGAGAGAGAGAGAGAGTTGACTGCTTTGAAAAACAACAAAAACCAACAAAAAACGCTTCGATTAACCGTTGGTTTATGTTTTCTCAGTTCTCACATTTCCCCAGACATTATCACTTCTTAAAAAAGTAGAATAAGAAAATGCATTTCCGTTACCAAACGTCGTCGTCGCTGGCACACCCCACAGAAGAAATCCTCAACGCGACGGTGCATGTGAAAACCCGATAACCACTGAAATGAGAGAAACAGAAAGAGAAATAAAGAAGAAGAAAGGGAAATAAAGTAGTTTTTTTTTTTTTTTTTCGCTTTAGCTTTTTCGAATGTGGAACGATTGAAGAAGCAGAGAGGGTTGTGTACCTAGTGAAACGTGGTCGTTTTTTTGGAAAATAAGAAGGAGAAAAAACAATGGAGGCGGTAAGTGTTGTACGAGAGTGTGAAGAGAGTGAAGAAGAAAAAGTGACTGTGTGAGAGAGAGAGAAAAGTGTTTGGTTTTTGTTGTGAGTTTCTCTTTCTTTGGGTGTGTGATTATTTGTCTGGTTGTGGGGGAAACATAGAGAGTAGAGAGAGTGGTGTACATCTCTGCGTGTGTAGTGATGGTGCTACTGCTGCATAGCGGGGTGCTCAGGCCTCTGCCATCGTCCCCACTCAAACGCTTACACGTGTGACACACCAACCTATGTTTTTTTTTTTTTTAATTTAACTATATATTATATGTTTTTTTGTGTTTTAAAACCTTCTTCTAATTTTTTTTATATTTTTATGAGATTTATTTAATTTATTCAGTTATTTTAAATGCTATTAAATATATTTTTTTAAACAGTCTTTTATATCTTAGTATTATGATAATTTTTTTAACTACACTTTAATTATTTTGAGTTTCTATTTTTTTAACTGATTTAATATAGTTTTTTTCTATTAAATTAATAATAATAAATACATCAATCATATATGGTATTATGTTACCTTATTAGTCAAAACAATAAATATCACATGGCATTGTGAATTTGATAACGGAAGAGATTGTATATTTAAAAAAGTGGGATCAAACGGAGAATATTAAAAATAATGGAATGAAGTCAAAAATCATATAATATTGAATACAAAAACTTATGTTATTTTCTTTAATGAATTGATTTTGAGTATTTTATTATTAATTTGATGAAAATAAGTAATCTTAAAAGAATATGACTAAACTGAAAAACTTAGTCCCACAAAATAAATATTTTTTGACAACTTCATCAACTTATATTTAATAGAATCTTCGAGATATGAATGTAAAAAAAATTGATAAAATAAGTAAAATTTTAAGATATTATGATAAAATATGAAAATTTTTCAAGTGATAAATTTAGAAGATAATGATAGTTTTGTAATTACGTATCTAATCAAGTTTCTTTATTGCAAGTTGGAGCTTTTGGATAGAATGGAGAATAAAAAGAAATAAATATTTGGAGTTTTGAAAAATATTGTTTAATTAAAGAGAATAAAAATAAAATCAGAAAATATTTTATAATTTCCAATTTGTTATTCTATTTTTTTTTCTTAGAGTGATTGAGTAAAATTTCACATTTTAAGTGTTCTTTATGTAATTTTTTTTTTTTTTTTTTTTTTTTTTTTTTATTTTTTTTTTTTTTTTTTTTTTGCATTCGTATGACATTGATGGATTGCATTCAAGTTTTGGTTCAGTGTTGATCTTATCTTTAAAATAAATGCTGTTTTTCGCAATGCATGTTAATCTCATTTCTATTTTATTTTGAAAAGCGTTATTTCAGTTTATTCTTACTTTTGTCAAAAAAAAAAATACCGTTTCAAAATTTAAATAATATTTAAATAAGTGAAAAAATTAAAATCAATGTTGAAAAAAGGAGAATAAAACATTGTTAAGTGTGCAGAATTGTAAAGAAACAAGAAAATATCTTTCATTGAAAAACAATTGACTACGTAATTAACTGAATATTTTAATTTTTGTTAGGATAAATACAGTGATTTTAAAAGCAAGGATTTTAGAATTCAAACATTGTAAATTTTAGTAATTTAAAATTTGACTTCGTGTGGCCCCAGCAGGGAATATTCGCTGAGTACAAAGCATTTTGTTACGCATAAACAATTAATGTAAATTGTGAACTAAGCTTAAATTGCTGGGAGGAAGATTGATTTTCATCTTGTCAAGTTTTACACCTAATTGAGTTACATTAAAGCATCTCTAATTTAGAGATTAACTTTCTTTAATTTTAAGAAGAATCAAGTTACGATAATATTTTTATTCATAGATAATTATGATAAGCCATTTCTGGTTGAAAATACTCTTAATGTTTCTTTATTTAAAAAAAAAAACGTCTAAAAAACGAGATTTGTGGAGAGATAAAAAGAAAGAGAGCATTGTTTTTATTCAATAATAAAAATTAGTAAAGATGGATGTATTTTTTTATGGAGCTCCCTTATTTTATTTTCCAGTTATATATATAAAGACACAAAATTAAATAAAACTGACATTTTCTAAAATTACCTATTTTCATTTTTTTATAATAAAATATAGATGTAACTTTGCAATTATATAATTACTTGACCACAAATTATTTATTTTTATTTTTAAAATATCAGTTTTTCTTTACTTTTATATTTAATTATTACTCTTTTTAACTTTCTTGTTTACAACTTATTGTTTAACTTGTTTCGTTATTTTTTAATTTTCTTAAATTTGTCGATTAATTTTTTTTTCTTTTCTAAACAAGTGGACAAATAAGGTACAGGAGATTTGATAAGAAATGAATTAGTTGATTGACAAATTGAAAATACTAAATTAATTTATCAGTATAAATCATTTAAGCGAGATAAAATATAAATCTTTTATTATTCAAGTAATTTTTTTTTAAATATACAAAATTAACTATTAGGCATAATAGAAACAAGTTTTCCAATTAATGGTTAAGAAATTTAAGATTAATTTGGATGAATATTTTTTTTCATAAATGACATTAATATTTTAACCCCGAATTTATTAAAATAATATTGTTAAAATCAATATATTTAATATATTATCTACTTTAAAAGTTGGAGTTCCATCATAACTTTTTTCTCAAAAACTTTTTAAAAAAATTATATATATTTAAATTGTCTTTAATCTTAATTTTTAATTAATGTTAATTTATTCCTTTTACAAAATTTTCATCAGGAAATAAATATAACTTTGATATTTGTCATTATATTTTATCTCTTGTTTTCTTTTTCCATCAGTCAGTCTAAATGTGTATAAATGTAAAAGGAACGTGACACATAATGAATCATGAATGTTGTAAATTGTCATTAGATTCTTAAATACTATAAGGAAAATTATACAATAAAAGGCTTTAAGCCTATAAAGAGGTTGCGGGCAAAATGGGAATTTCATCCATATGTTCTTGGAACTTTATTGAATCGCTGGCAAATTTGGTAGGACAACTATGCCCCTTGTGGCCCACTAATCATACTTCTTTTGAATTTACAATAAACCATTTCGAGTGTGAGAATTTCATATTTGCAAAATGTATAATAAGGTATTATAAAATATTTCATTGGATACCACCTGAGACGAAAATTTAATTATCATTAAAAAAATACTTACAACACTATCTTTAAGTCTTTGTCTTTTTTAACCTATTTTTCTTTAAAATATAATGTTATATTGGTCACAAGTACCAATAGTTAAGAAATTCAAAATGGAACATTTTTATTAAAAGAATATCATTAAAGTAATTTTACTGTTTTTTCCAAAAACTTCCAATTTGAATTCTTTAACACAAGACATTGATTAATAGTACTATATATATAAATTATGCCTAATTGTCTTTTTTTATTCTAATATTTATTTATTTTACACAATTTATTAATAAAATATTTGATTAAATATCTTAATTCTTTTTAAAGAATAAATACTTGTTAGCTTTCTCGCACTGTTGTATGTAGTTTAAGAGTTTTGAATCCACACTAACAAGGATATTATCTTTGTATTATTACACTTTAAATTTATGATAATTGATGCAACATGATTAGATTAAGCAATTTAAAAGCAACTTTACAACTAAACAATACAATATTTTTTAGAACTTTTAAATTGAAAAAAAGCTAGTTTTGATGAAAATATATGATATTGATATTGTTTGAATTATCCCCTAATTTAAGTAAGCTTATTAAATATATTTTTTTCATTAATCCTTAAATAGTTATATTTAATCCTCTTGTTGAAACTAAGAGATTGATCCAACTTTTCATTAATAAAAATAATTGAACAAAAAAGATAGTTAAGTTTATAAATTATATTGTCACCTAATTAGATATTCTAGTAGGATTTTTAAGATATTTATTATGAAAATTAATGTTTCGTGATCAAATAATAATTTAAAATTTTTTTACAGTAATGTAATTTGTATGGTGTTACTGATTTTTTTATTTTTATTTTTATTTTTTCTGAAACAACTTCATATATAAGATTTTGGCTTAATTACTCATTAACAATTTTATTTTTATTTTATTTTTTTTATGAAATATGAAACATGTAAGAAAGCAGTTGAAGATGAGAGTGGTGTGTTGAACGTCGTGGACTATAGAGCTGCAAATTCCAAACCCAATTCCCAACGAAAAACCCGTTCCCTCCGTCGTTGAATTGCGATCTGTTCATTCGCAATGCAATCTTCCGACGAAGTTCGCAATCTCCCCATCGACATCACTTACTCTCGTCTCGGAGGTTCCAATTTCTTTCGTCTTTTCCTTTTCCCCATTTTTTTTTTAATTTTAATTTTAATTTCCTCGATTGCTGAATTCGAATTTTCGACCTTTGCAGAATGGTTGGTGGATCGCAAGCGAGTACCCGCGGATTGGCGAAAGCGCGTGGCGGCGATCAGGAACCGAATTTCCAAGGAATTTTCTTCCCTCCCCAAAGACTCTGACCCCCTCTTCCAAACCCTAGACTCCGAAGGTTCGAAATTTATGTGTGTTGACCGAAATGTGTTAATGGGTTTTGTTCACTGATTGTAAATTGTGAATGTTTAATTCTTGTTGGCTTAGTTAAATTAGATAATTGTTATGAGCAAAGTGGCAATGCTATTTTCAGGGATTGGCTATTTGGAGGCCAAACAGATATATGATATTCTCTTGAAGTCTACTTCGGAAAGCAGGAACATATTTGGTCGCTTATCAGGTGCTGCGGTGAGATACACTTAACAGAAAATGTGCATTATAATCATTTGTATTATGTATATTAATATTATAGAACATGTAGATCAGCTAGTATGGAGTTCTTCCAATTGCACTGGTGATCATGAGTTCGAGTTTTAGTTATGCAACTGTGTTAAGTGTTCCGGTGGAAAAATTATGTGTAAGTAATCCTTTTGTTGCTAATTGTGGCTGCTATTATTTGGGCAGGGTGCTTGGGAAGCAATCGTGCGGTCGTTTGAGAAGGATCATGTTTTCCTTGGTGAGGCTGCGCAGATTCTCATTCAAAATGTGAGCTATGAAATGTGAGCATTGTCATCTTTTGGTTTTTCATGTCTTAAGGGTTTGGTTTTTTGCTGCTGAGTATTTGCTTTCATTGCAAAGCCCTTATCTGAGGAAACAGGTTCAGAAGAATCAGCAGCAGCTGTTAGAGCTAGATCGCAAGGAAGCTGATATAAAAAGAAGTGCTGCGCTCTCGGTGGCCAAATACGCTGAAGCTTGCCAGGAGCTTGGATTGCAGGTTTGAATTTTCTGGGTGTTTGTGTTGTGTAGTATCAATTTATGTAGCAGTCCGAAAAGGGATTTTATGGTGATTTATATTCCTGAGAAAACAAGTCGTTGTCTCTTTTGATTCATATAGCCAACCGCACTATTGTTACTGTTGTGGTGTGTTGCATGCAATTTATTTTTATGGTGTATGGTTATATTGTTTTGCAGGGAAAAAATGTCAGAGTAGAACTTCTGGAAACAGCACAATTACTTCCAAGCACGTTTCGCAAGATTCTAGATGTTGTGAACAATGACAACATGTCACGGGCAATTGAATATTATTCCAATTTTGTCAGGGATGCTCACACTGAAAAGGATGTAAGAGAAAAAAAAAAAATTCTTATTCATTTTATTGTTCTCATTATACTGCATAGAAATCTAATACTGCAGAGAATTCTTATTCATACATGGTTCAGTATACTCATTATTTAAGATGAAAACTAATACTGCAGAGATCTTTGGGAAATGTAATACAAAACTTGAGGAATATGCGTGAAAATCCCCCATCTTTAAATGTTGCTGTGGACTCTGAGATTATTAGTGATGTGAATGTTTATGGAAGCAAAAATGAACTGAATCCTGCAACAAGCGATGCTGCAATTGCTGTGCCTGACATCGACTGGGATATTTCTGTGGAGAGTTCACAAATTGATTGGGACATTGGAACTGTAGAAGAAACAGAGGATAATGGGAATGGATTGGGTCCTTATGAAATCATTAATGCCTCAGATATCGGATCTGATCCAACAGTATCAAACCAAGAACTAGGCTCACATGCAGATATATCTTGGGATATTAGTGTGGATACTCCTCAGGTTGATATCATTGATGATGATAGTGCCCCAACTGTAGTGTTGGAGACTCAGACTTCTCTTCCAGATGCCCTATCTCAATTGACTGAAAACAAGGAAGAAAGGAGCCAACTTTTAGATACGGAGTACAGAAATAAGATTCTGGATGATCTATATGAGGTATATAATATCTTTACTTGGTTAAGATCTTGAGTTTGATAATATAATTTCAGTAATCATATAGAGAAAGAAACATAATTCTAGTAAATTTTGTTTTTATGTTATTTTTCTTACTAGTAAACATTTACCTGCTCTGTATGAATTTCTTATATGATGTCATTATTATTTTCAATTAAATCTTAAATTTGTAATTATCGTGTATGATATCAGGTGAAATCCTTTTTAAATCAACGATTGGCTGAATTGAGGAATGAGGAAACTTTGTCCTTGCAAAATCAAGTCCAGGCAGTTGCTCCCTTTGTACTACAGCAGTACGCAGCTGATGCAATAGAAACAATGCAAAGTGACATTTCTTTGGCAATTTCATTGCTGACAAATAGGAAGACGAGGGATCTGATTATGATTCTTAACTCCAAAAGGTACTGCTTTATATGGGATGTCTTCTCACATTTGCGTTTCTATGATTATTAGATGGGTTGAAATTGTTCTTTCAAAATATCAAGTAATATGTGGAATTACAAGTTTATGTACTGAAAACAACTGATTTATGTTCCAAACAAAAACAAGACATAATTATTCAAGTTGGGCCATAATTATTCAAGAAGGTAGAGAAGTTTGGAATGTTTTGCCTGCATAACATTGATTTATTATGTAGTGTACTAAGATGATGATTTTTTGGTGAATTTCATTTTTGTCTATTTCTGTATTACTATGTAACTTGAAAGACTAAAGTTGGGGATGGCATGTTAATGCATGATTTTCTCTTTTCTACAATTTTCAAAATGCTAAAATGTATGGAGTGAAGGACTCATGCTTGTACACATGCTTGTTAGATTTTGGAAGTTACTCTGTATTATTCCTGTTGTACATGATCTGTGTTAATTGATTGTGGCGTTGGGCCAAATTTCAGATTTCTAGACAGACTAGTCAATTCATTGGAGGAAAAGAAACATCATGAAGTCAAGTTGAGAGAGGGGTTGAAGGACTTGGCTGCTAAACGGATGGAATTGCAAAATTCTCTATCTTCTTCATGGTCCAAGCAAGTAAGTTCTACCTATGTGTGCTTGTTATTTATGAGGGGAGAATCTTTTAGTGTTCAACTGATTTTAAAATTTGCAGGATAAACACTACCTTCTCTCTCGCTCTATCTCTTTCCCTTGTGTCCCTGTTGTTTTTGTTGCGGAAGAATTGATATTTAATCCCTAGTTTGTTACTATGTACACTTTATTATGGTAAATAGTAACACGTTCATATTTCTATTTTAGCAACCTGGTTGGGTTAAGGGTAGTCAGTTTACTATTCTAATAATGTTTTTTTTAATCTCTAAGATGTGAATAGAAGAATTTCCTTTTAGGTTTATAATATATTGAATATGCATCGTCAAAAAACTTTGAAACACGCAGGTCCCAGTAAAAGGTAAAATAATAAAAAAAGAGAATGTAGAAATCTGATAACGGTTTCTGTCTTCTGTCTGGATTCTCATCTTCCATTTGTTTACATTGTGTGGTTAGTGAAGTCTGTTTTAAAGAAAAGCAATCACTTTTATTTTATCAACTTCCGGAGACAATTTTTTGCCTGTGCGCGGCGGCCACCCCCTCCGGCCCCTACAAAAGAAGAAAACACCATAAAATATTGAAGTTTTCTGTTGGGATTTTCTTTCTAGAGTGAGATTTATTTTTGTATAAAAAAGCGAACAAGTACTTAAATCTTGCATGGTAGATAGCACATACGGAGGTGAGAGTGGGTATCATTATCAGCAAAATATTCTTGTAGCACGACTCATTTACACTTATTTTTTGATAAGACAACTATGTCATGGTTTTCTACCAGAACAGAACAGCGTCAAATTTCCATTTTTCATTTTTAGTTTTTCTTCTACTAGGAGATAGAGATCAGTATATAGCTTCAGTCCTCCCATTTTTTTTTTTTACCTTTTTAATAAGCAACACAAATTAAAACACATCTTTCTCTCAATTCTCCTTATTTTTAGTTGTTTGATACTCATGCGGACAAAAATCTGTGTTCCTGTCTCTTACAACTCAACTTTACATGTTATTTCCCCGGTCTTGTAGATGAGTCAATTTAACTGTTACGTGAATTTCAGGATGCGGCTGTGGCAAAAACAAAGGAGTTGAAAAAACTATGTGAGAGTACACTTTCATCGATGTTTGATGGAAGACCAGTTAATATAATTGGAGAGATCAACGCTATTTTGACTAGTGGCCTTGGAGCATGAGGAAGAGGAATTTACTTCCTCGATGATCAAGCTTTTTTTAGGTGGACAGTGGCTGGCCAAAATAACTTTAGGAAAATTTCGTTTAGTTCTTATTTTCTTATTTTACCTGTTCATTTCTGACGAACAGTGATTTGGCAATACCAGGCGCTGATATTTCTTACTGGATGATGAAACTTTATTCTGCAGTTGTGCCATATTGATACAAGAATATATCAGTGGATGCAGTTTTTGTGGCTTATTATTAGTATTACTTTTGAATTTCAAGTATGGATATGATGGAGTTGTTAGTAGTCTAGGCGACCACTAAAAAGTTTGGATAATGTTGTGAAATATCTGATTCACTACTATCAAAATTATTAGTGAATAATATTGCGAAATATCAGTTCATGTGGAGCCATGTCATTGAAGACAAGGAATAATTTGATTGCGAGGAATATGCAGGAAACTGAAGAAGTTAAAGCAACTAGCAAAAGGCGACAGACTAAAGGGTATCTGCTGCTTCTTGATGCCACTTTGTTCCTTGATTTATGCAATTATTCAATTTGTCCATTCTAAAACTTGCATTATTTTTGGATTCCAACCATGCCTGCGTGCATATCATTAACCAGCACGACCTCTATATATGCATGGTTGGGCATGCCTCAATAATGGATGAAATTGTTTCAAAAGAGTGTGTTTCTGAATCAAATGAAATGTACCTGAAATAAAAAATGCATTGGATGAAGAAAAACTGACTTTCTAGGTAAGGAAAATAAGAAAAAAATATTTTTATTGTAAAAATTAGTTTATTTATAAATTAAAAATAAAACTTTATAGAAATTACATGAAAAACTTTATATAAGTTAGTTTTTACTTAAGTTAAGGATATAGTGGAAATAATTTCTAACCAACCAGTTTGTAACACTTTAAGTGAGTTAAAGTCGAATAGTGAAATTTTATATGCTTAAAAGATTGTTTCCATAAGAATTTAAAAGGAAATAAAATTAGAAAAAGGTGAAATTACTTTTATCATAAACTTGAGTCATTAAAGAAGTTCAAACCCATGTCGTTTGGGCAAATGGAATAGTATATAATCACCACACTTGATTATTCTTTAAGAAATTATATGACAATTTATTTTTATGATACATATGTAATATGAAATTATATATTAAATAATGTATTGGGGCATGCATTTTGACCAATTTTGAGAGAGAGAGAGAGAGAAAATGAAGAAAGAATTTAAAAGGAGAGTAGAAAGAGAGAAATAAGAGAAAAAATATGGAGGAAAGAGGAGAAGAAAAAGAGTGAAGATGATAAGAGTATAAAGAGTTTAAACTTTTTATACCTTTTTTTGTAAAATTTAAAATTTACTATTTTAAATAATCTTACAAATTATAAAAATTTAATTTTTTCAAAATTTTTATTTAAGAAACATATTTTATCACAACATTTTTATTTTCATAAATTATTATTTCTTTATTCGAATTTATAATAAAATTAATTTATGACTACTTAAAACCCTGATCATTTCTAAAAAAATATAAGAAATCAATAAAATAAAATTACATAATCAAATAAATATTTTTAATAGAGTCCTCCTTAAAAAAATTTAAATAGTTAGAGACCAAACAAATTTTACCAATTTATTATTAAGTGAAAGAATCGACTTAATAGTATACGGTAAACATATTAATTATCTTAAATAATAATATAAAGTGGACAATTTATAAACCAAATTTACAATTAATTTTCTATCAATAATAAAATAAAATATTAATTAGAATGTGATTTTTATAAGGCTTTTGCATTGAAATAAAAGTTGTAATGTTTTTTTAAAAGTTGTAATTTTAAATAAAATTTATATATTTTAATCTATATCTTTTATTTTCTCCAACCAACTTTGTATTCTTTGTACAAAGTTTCAAATCATATAAAACTTAGATGACATGGTATCTTTGACTTGATGGATGTTTTATGAAGTGTTTGCATAGGATTCTAAAATCAAACAAGATTACTTGTAAAATATGAGGTGGTTTTTTTAATTACAAAAATATTTATTCATGTATGGAGATTCAAATAGCAAAAGAGGGTGTGCCTTTAGCAGAAGTCAACATTCAAAATATAATCCATCTTGACTAAACTAATTAGTTTTCTTCAAATAGAACAAATGAAAATGTGTCAAGATTGAGCATGGAGTCTGAAAATATTATTTTAATTACAATCAAAAGTAGTTGTTCTTCGTTTTTATATTTAGTGATATTTTTTTATCTTCTAAATTTTTATATAAAAAATAACCTAATAACAAATAATTGATAAAAAATAACCTGTTCGATCAGAGCTAGTTACACTAATTAAGCAAATGGTTCTAACGGTCTAAAGAAGCATAAACCTTTTCAGATGCGAGATTCAAACTAGTCTTTTTCACTGGAGAAATTCCAGCTAATTAATGCATTGAGTTCCTTTCACGTCGAAGGAACTAAAATTGTGCCTTATAAGCCAAAGGCGATACAAAAAAAGGAGTTAAAGCAGTTTACGCATCAGGCCGATACATAGCTCAGAGCGGGTGAACCGTTAAAGCGGGAGGTGGTTGTGTGAAAAGACCTTTCAAGTGGATCAAATTCAGTTCCATCCGCTTCACCACTCTTTGAAACAAGCTTTTGAGAAAATGATACTAGATTGTCCACGATTTCAGAAATTGGAGGTCGAAATTCCTTTACGGGCTGCATGAGAGGCACGTAAATTTATTGCAACCCCCAAAAAAAGAGTGAATATAATTTGAAGAACCAAAATGGCAACACACAATCATGATGTATTGACAATCCATTATCCCATACAACTACCTCACAACTACTAAGACAGTTATCATGTAATTAGTGTATAGAAATTAATGATTGTCAATTTTTGCATATATAAATGCTAATACGGTAATACCTGAATGCAGAGGGAGATGATATCAGCATAACGAGAAAGAGCCTTGGATGAAAATGTCCGTTTGATTGCTGGATCCACCATCTGTTCCAAACTGTCACTATCATGAAGCCTTGATGAAGCCCACTTCGCCAAATAGTGCTCTTCCCTTGGTCTGGAACTGTGTTGCATGGAAAACAAAGGTTATCATTCAACAAACATCAATCAAATGAAAGGGCATAAGGTTATAGAGAAACGTATACCCATCGAAAGGTTTTCTTCCTGTTAATAGTTCAAGAAGCAATACTCCAAAGGCAAAGATGTCGCTCTTCGTGCTACCAATTCCCGGTTGGCCATGTTCAGGTGAACTGTATCCTGTATCTCTAACATCAATCTCGGAAGCCTGTTTTCTTCAGTCAATAAATTAATCAGTGAATCTATGTCAATGGCATACTAAAGTTAATATCAAGGTTCTAGTTCATTTTGCAACTGCAACTGCAAAAGCATATTTTTTACCTCTTTGTACAACTTCAAAAAAATTAAATTCACATATAGACCTTTTAAAAATTTTCATTTGACTTATGAAAAAATAATTTTTTATTTTATTTTTCTCTTTCTGGCAAACCAGTTTCTAAATAAATCATCAAAAGCTAAAACCAACTATAAGCTTTTAGTTAATGCAACTGTTGCATATCACGAGCTATCTTTTAAATACTTCAGGTGTAAAATTAAGGTTCCTTGATATTGGACAATACGGTGGATGTGACTACAATTGCCTTATCGAGGGTGTACAATATAACTTCAGCCAGTAGAACCTTGACAGCAATAAGTAGCCTATTTAAACATGATGCTGATTGTTGCAGAAAGATACCCGGGTTTTGACTTTATTGCTTGTCAGTGGTCTCAGAATAGCCAAGCCACAGTCAGTAACACGAGGAATGAGGTTTTCGTCCAGTAGAACATTGGTAGCCTTTAATTTGCCATGGGCGACAGGAGGGGAGAACGTCGAGTGCAAATAGCTGTAAACACAAGTGTATGTCACGGTTGAGAGTTGAGACATGATTGTACTTCATATTTAACGAGAAATAATTCTGAGTAGCAACATGGAACTTACTCCAGGGCCTGACCAACACCTAGAGCGATCCGAAGTCGTGTGCCCCACGATAAAGGTTTGTATGCTGTACTATGAAGAGCATCATCTAGAGTTAAATTTCTGACATAGTCAAAGACAAGAAGATGTTGTCCATGCTCCAAACAGTAGCCTTTAAGTGAAACAATGTTAGGGTGCTTCAAACGGGAAGCCGTGCACACGACATCTAAGAACTTTTCCTCTTCACTGAAAGACATGCCCGCCATGTTGATATTCTTCACGGCTAAAACCTTTTAAAAGAAGAATGAAATTATAATATAAATGAAATAACGGTTTTGAAATCAACGTTATTTACGGTTTATAAGGTACCTTGTTATCTGGAAATTCAGCTCTATAAACAGGACCAAGGGATCCTTCTCCCAGAAGGTTGTCTTCATGGAAACTGTTTGTAACCAACTGAACCTCCGCTACTGTATAAACCTTTGTCCTTGCATTGAATCTGTCTCTTCCGGAAAAACTTTTTCTTGATGTTTCCCCAGTTCTTTTATGGGTTTGGGAAGTTAATCGCCTTGGACCCAAAAGGGATGCAGCATTATAAGGTGGGATTTGCAGGCTCTCATCTATTGCCGAAGTAGAATCTTCTGAAAAATGGGGAGAAAAATAAAGGCAAGATCAAAGATGGAAATGGATTTACATAACTAGTAATGGAATGGCATCCTGACAAATGAAAGAGAAAGATTCCTGAAAGAGAAAGAAATTGAGTGAAATTTGGCAATACTTATCTCTAACTTTACACTCACTCTCTTTCTACCAATCTTATTGTATATTCAATCATTTAGTGTTAAATCTGTTTGGAATGAGCAATGTTATTTTGAGATCATGTTAACGTTATTAGGTGATTCAGTGATATGGTTTTTGGCTTTGACTAGGCGTATGAACCATCTATATGCTCGGTATAAGATACCTTTGGTTGCACTGATTGGATAAGAAGGCAATGAACTATGGTCGCTTTCATAGTTCTCCAGTTTCTTTCTGTAAAGCTTATTCAAACGGATCGCAATCAAGAGAGCGAAACCTGTTGCCAATAATGTTGCTGTACCAACCATAAAAGCTATTCCTCCGGGACCGAAACGTTTCTTCTTTTGTTTCCTTACTCTAATAGGAGCGTAGTTCTCAATGGCATTTGCCTGAGTTATGGGTGGGCGACTAGTGTTTTGCACAAGGGGTACGTTGTCCAAAGGAAATGCCCAGGGAGGAGAGCCGTCCACTGTTTGGAACTTATTCCCTCCAATCCTAATTAAGAGGTGGAATGTTACTTTCCGATTTATGTGTCCATTATTTCATATCCAGTAAGGAAACTGAAGGTGATTAAAACTAGTAATAGTTATCTTTACTAACCATAAGTTTGGTATGGACTGAAAATGCTGTGGAAGAAGGCCGCTAAACAGATTGTCTTGAATGTTCCTGACAAAAAAGACAAATCAGAAAACAATACAGCTGTAGTCATACAATGTTAAAAATGTTTAGAGATAATCTACAAATCAATGAGTGGAAGCTCAGCCAGGTAGGTGACTGATCCGGTGAATCTGTTATTCTGCAGGAATCTGCAAATAAGCACCAAGCTACACAGATCAAACCAACATGACCCTGATGTATAAAGAAAAAAAAAATACCCTATATAACAAAAGCCCTGTCTAAGTATGGGATGAAATATAAATACTAATTATGTTTAGGAAACATGGTACGGGAGTAAGAAAGCTGAAACTTACAATCTATCCAGGGTTGTCAAGGAACCAAATGAACTTGGCAGATCACCGGTGAAATTATTGTACGAAAGGTCCCTGATGGTAAGAAATCATCCTTTGTGACTTGACAGATTGATATCTAACCAAAATAGTCAAAACATCTACAATTTGTGGTCTCACTTTCTCAGCACTAATCTAATTTCATAATAAGCTTTACTGCAACTGACGTTAGGATGCGAAAAAAAAAAACAGCGCCTTGCTCTTTATGGACATAAACGCTTTAGGTTTTAAGCAGACTAATTGGATCATCGATTCCTTTCATTTAATTAAAATACAATAGCAAAAGACTGGGAAGAAAACATACATTTCTTTGAGATTATATAAGCCGGTAAACACATTGCCAATGGGTCCATACAAGAAATTGTGGCTTAAATTCCTGCAAGACAAGACAACTAGTGTGATGATTTCACAGCCATTTGTAAAACCCATAACACTGTCATAATCAACAGATACGAGGGATATATTGGTTAAGAGCATTCCATATTTCTATTATGTCCTCTATCAAGCTTGGACTAAAATCAATACTAATGTAACTCACAGGTGTCTTAGTTTAGTCATTGTTGACAACGAATGGGGGATATTTTGGCTGAAATAATTGCAAGCCATATTTCTGAAATAGGGAAAAATTGTCAGGAAAACACTACCGAAGATACAGGTGTAAATATACTTAAACAGCAAGCACAGCACAGTCACGAAGCAGCAAAAAGAAAAGAATAGTACTCTTACATATGTGTAGCATTCGGAGGTAAACCCTGAGGGATTTCACCGATTATGTTGTTAAAACTGACATCACTACAGAAACCAGAATAATTTGGATGTAAGTAAATCGCTGATCTTGACAAATACCATCCCCATAAGAACTTAAAGCTGTACAGTTACTTACAGTTGCTTTAAGTTTTGTAGATTATTGAGCAAGCTTCCAAGATACCCGGTAAGGTTTAATCCTTGAATTTTTCTGCATGAAGAAGAGAGCAGGTAGGTATAATAGGTTTATTTGTTAGTGGCATTATAATATGAATACGAGTGTAATCAACAGAGTCAGTGTATTACAGGTGTATAACTGATGACCCAGAACATTCTACTCCCGTCCAAGATTCCCCACAAGGATCATTGCCGTTCCATCCTTTCAGCGCCAGAGGGCTGTTTAAGGTCCTGTACAGATCCTGGAGAGCTGTGACTGTTTAAAAAAAGAATTACAGAAAATATACAGTTTAGTAGCAGAATCCCATGCAAATTGCGAGCTGTAAAAAAACGAGTTCAATTGCATTGAGATTGATAATGAAAACAAAAACAAGCATATTTTTATACTGTTTTGGTTGTTCTGTCAAAATAGAATCCTAACCACATAATTTTCTTCTATATGAACATGAAACTGATGAGATTCAAAGACAATGCAAATGCATATCACAAATTAATCAATTTTCAATAATTGTGAGTGAAAGATTAGTCTAGAACTGTACAAGAATGATCAAGAAACAATATGAAGAGATCTTTAAATTACCGTCAGCGGGATCCGTAAATGCGAAACAGCGAGAAATCAAAGTTGCCGAGAAGACAACGAATGCAAGATTCATGCAGACGTAGTTGCAAACCATTTCTTTCTATTTTCTTCACGAAATGGAATAGAGTTAAACGACGTAAAGAGAAAAAGAAAAAGGTTTACGATCGACGGATTAACGAAGGAAAGAACGAGTTTATTACCTGATTCTTATTCTTCGTTTTCTCAGTGATCGTTTGCACAGTGCAGTGACACTGTGATAGTTGCAGTTGCGAGATAGAGAGTTTCCCTCCACGAATAAGACTTCGTTGTGCTTTGTTTGATTTGCCGCGCAATGCAAGTAAGACACTGACCGTTTAAATAAATTAAATAAATAAAGTTTTGTTAAAATAAAACTACTAAACAAACACATTAAAAAATAAAAAAATAAAAAAATCTGCTTATTTTATTAATAGACATTTATATTTTAAAAACTAAACGCGAACAAAGTCACCAAAATAAAAATAAAAGATTTTTTTTTATTTTATTAAAAGCAAGCATTTTAAAAGAATAAGGACAAACAAGTATCTCTATATAATATCAATAGTCTATAATAATAATAATAATAATATTCAGGGTGTGTTTTTTTTGTCTACATGACACTTTGTACTTTCTTATTTTTTTTTTCTTTATTTGGTTACTGAGGTCAATTTAGTCTTATTTTGTAAAAAAATGTGCTATACTACTCAAATATATATAAAGAATTTGATGGGGTGCAGAAAGCAAATGTGGGGTTCAGGAAGCAATTTTCTAATAGAAATTGACAATAAGAGGCCATTGGGCTTGGTGGGCCCATTTAGAAGCACGTTCATGATCAGCGCGCGTCTTCGTAAGCCCATTGTAGTTTTTGTTGGCGATGGATTCATCACCGGCGAAGAGAGAGGGAGAAAACGGTGCACAAGGAAAGGAGGAGCAAGAAGATGACTACATGGGTGACCTTTCTCAGTTTCTTCCTTCCGATGTTTCCGACCCGCCCAAGATGTCTTCATCCAAAAAGGTTACTAGCTCCTTCACCGTTTTACCCTTCTCCGTTGTCGTTTTGATTCTGCCATGGTGTATGAATGAAATTAGGTCTTTAAGTTTCCCCCTTCCCGTACCCCTCTAGTTACTTTCACATGGTTTTACAATTCGGCCTTGGAATTTAAGTTGAAGCTCTGAAAAAGTTCGTGCTTTATGTTATTGCTAATCAGTTTGGTGTCCGTTCAGTTATTCTAATGCACCTACGCTTCCTTGGCTGAAAATTTGTTTTTTTTTTTTTTTTTTTTTTTTAATTT
>Ga0209489_100822_pt1 | contig 61931 bp, 36 predicted proteins | sample SiratrowhiteBW_FD_187527 | JGI IMG/M metagenome (GOLD analysis project Ga0209489, IMG submission 187527) | Root nodule microbial communities of legume samples collected from California, USA - Siratro white BW (SPAdes) (version 2) | ecosystem: Host-associated > Plants > Roots > Nodule | place... | reverse complement strand
TATATATATATATATATATATATATATATATATATATATATATAATATGTAATACGATTTAACGATTTACTTATCTCTAGAAAATTTCCGTATACATCCCATTCATTTTGAAATAAATTTACCGAAATAAAACAGGAAAGTAACCAAAATTTTGGTGTAAGAGAAATCTGTAACCAAGAAGAAATGAAACTTTCGAAAAAGTGCATTTTATTTTAAAAAAAAAAAATCACTAATAATCATAATTACATAACCACCAATCGAGAATTGTGATAAAGTAAAGGTATGGTAGACAAAATCTGAAATAACGATAATATGAATCATGAATTTTCTAGTTGTTGCTACTATCATTAACTTTTTCTCATCATATTATATTATAATAGAAATAATAATTGCTTCAAAATTGTTACTGGTCAATTTTTCTATTTTATTTTCGGCGGATACCACTCACTTTCCTGTCATAATCACTGTAATAAGTGTAATGATGTGACAATCTAAAAGTAAAAACCCTTTTATTTGGGCGTTTTCTTGAGAATGTTTGTTTAAATAAAATGTTTTTAAACAATTACGCTAGTTTATGGAAAAATCACGTAATCACTTCAAGCTTGATGCAGTGTCACTGAAGATTTTTCCGAGTGCAGATAATTGAAAAAGCTTCATAACTTAAAAATTGAACTTAGAGCCAATTTTTTTAGCAATAGACATCATAGAAATAAGCACATAAGCTTAAATCCGTAAATATATACCCACAAAAGTACTCCTGTCCTATTAGAAGAAATTTGATATCATATGCTGATCACAATATCCCTTTCTTTATCCATGACCATAAATAGTAATGAAAATCAAAAGTAAATAAATGTTGTAATGTAAGTCTTCATGTTGTTAACTATTCAAGTTTTTACCTCCTTCAAGTATCCTTGCCTTGAAAAATAAGGTGGAATCACCTTCTCCACTGAGGTTGGATCAACTTCTCTGAAATTCATAATCCATAGAACACAGTGATTAAGGGACAAATCAGAGTGCACTCATAACATATTTTAAGGGAATTATTTATACCTATTAAATTCAAGAGCTTCACACAATCAATCAAAAAAAATATACAAAGAACAGTCTTAAATGCTTACCAGTTCCATCCCTTGAAGATGACAGAGATCTATCAGACCTTATCACTCCTCTGCCACTCACAGCTATCAGCCTTTCAGCTCTAGGGGAAAATGAACCTGACTTGCCATTGAGTGAGGATGAAAGTGAATGCCGCCTGGTTGTACTGCTTTTTTCTACAAAATCAGTAGCAAATCTTGGAGAGCTTTGTCCTCTAAGCTTAGCCTTTGCAGATTCGGTAGGAGCCATATAACTGGGCAGTCTTGGAGTAACAGGAGTGGTATATAACTCATTTTCTTGATCATTAAAGTTGGCAGGTAGAGAAGCTCTTCTCTGAGAATTGTTACTGATACAATTATCACCACCACCGTTCCTATCCTCTCCAACTATTTGGTTCTTTTCATTTTCACCCTTCTTCACACTAGTCTTTGAAACAGCAGTAGGATCATTATGTGGCTCATTATCATTCTCATCTTTTGCTGGCTGTCCATGACCCTTCTCAGGATCAGACTCTTCTGACTTTGCCACTGTCAAATCTTCCACTTTCTCTGAAGAGGCACTTGGGCCTTGCTCTAAAACATCAGTGACAGTATGATCTAAAATCTTTCTACTGCTGTGTTTTCTCTTTTCGTTAACAACCTCAGATCCATTTGAGACATTATGTGCATGTTTCTTTTCAAGACTACTTTTCTCAGTTTCTTTTTGAGGTTGTTCCTGAGCTGTTGGCAATGGATGGCTTGAATCCTTTTTTGGACGCTGTTTAGATTTGTTAGCACCTAAAACTGAGCCATTGTCAGCTTTCACAGCAGAAGATTTTCGAGTAGTTCTTTTAACTTGTCCCCTTTGAACTGTCTGGGAACTGCCATTTTTCTCATCGGACACTAAATCAAATTTCTTTTTCACTACAGGACGAGGTGCCCAAAAGTGTGACCGTGTCCAATAGTCAAGCCACTTCCAAGCCAAGTTAGTTTCTCCTTGGTCAATGGTGAGTGATAGAGGAACTGCATATGGGGATGAAGCCAGAAGCTAAAATGGATAACATACGTAATGAGATTTAATTCAAACCAAAATAATATTATGAGATGACATAGTTTCAGAACAATATGAATAAAAAAGGAACACAAAAATGTACACCATTTGTTCACAACCTTTGTTATACCATTCATAATCAAAAATCAGTAACTAGTGTGTAAATTAAAAATGGTAACTGACCAAAAAAATTGTTAAATCAACTTCCAATCAATAATCATGAGATTTATTACAGGTTCAGTGACCAAAACTAACTCATTAGTGTAGTAATTCAACATTAATAATTACTGGAACTAGCATTGAACACTAATGTCAGGCTCCACAATGCATAGCACAGACAAGCAATTTGAGGAAAAAAAGATTGAATATTGAAAGATGAATAAACCCCAATACAAGCAAAAGTGAATAAATGAATACAATTTGGCATGGAGCAAGATTTGTGAACCTAGAACTATAACCAAAACAAGTTCAAAACTTTAATCTCATAGCAGTAGAGACAGGTTTATGAGCCCAAAAGTTGAGACAAATTTGTCAATTTTTAAGGACAATGGGAGAAAGTGAAAAGCACAAAGCTCACAAAAAAAATCAGGGAAGAAATCCTCATGGACACTAACATTGTTATCTGGTAATAATATCTAGTAGTTTTAATTAACCGAAATAAATTATATTTCAGATATTTGTAGAGAATAAAATAACCCATTTATCCCCTACGGGGCATTAAATATCAATTTTTACCTTGCAAACAAAGACATTCTCTGACAGCTTCTCTTTCTGTGTGGATGAAACTACCGAAATAGAATTTGAACAATGAGTATTCTGCAAAAAACATGTTGAAAAAGGAATTAGTGAATAGAAAAGCAGGAAGAACGTAATTGAAGAAATTCACCCCATGAAATAAAATCTTAAAGTCCTTAGAAGATGCCAACTGTATGGTAGAAAAAACCTTTTTGGGTACTACATTAATGAGAAAATTTTCTACCAGAATGGCAGGGAAAATAATGCAAAGATCACAAAATTGATGAATTAGTTAAAGCACTTTTACCTTACAAATTTTCTGGACTGAAAGCCCAGTATCAGAACGTCTAACATTGCAACCACGAGCCAATGCTTGAAATTTAACTATTCCCTTCACACAGTATAAAGCAGAAACAGCTTGTCTTCTAACCAAGTGTCCACGAATGAGAGCTTGTAGTTGTATGGCACCTCTGAGTGTTCGAAATGTTTGACGAGCCTTCAATGAAAATGTAGGAATCACTTTTTACATTCAGTAACATATATATAGAAACTTCCCAATGAAGAATCAATGCTTACGAAACTTGCACATAATAGCTTACAAATTAAGAAACAATGAGTACGGCAAATATTGATCAAAGAAATCATGACACGAGAATTTCAAATAAGAATGCAATATCTACATTTTCCTTTTCTCTACAACTGAAAATCTCAAATATTAAAAGTGAAATAAATGTTATTCCATTTGTATCTGTAAATATTTGTAACGCATTTATATGTATAATTGCAAGGGGTTGCCCACCAGATAGCTTCTACATGCGGCCTGAACTTTAATAGCTGCTTCTGTAAGCTGAAGTTTCTCAGTATCCTCTTGAGATGCAACATCCTGCATCTTATCCTCTTCATCTCCAGTTGAAAGAACATTCTTATCAAGTGAAGATCTACTAACTACCTCCTTTTCTGAAAGCACTACTTTAGTATCATTTGCTCCAGATATCGGTGCGGATATCACCAGAGAATTACCAGGTGGATCAGACACAGGTACCTCAGAAGACAGCACCACATCCTTTTTACTTGATGGATTCTAAAAACAGAATGGAAAAAACAATTTCAAAACATGTATTTCAAAAGTTTAAGCACTCACAAACACAGATCACAGGAAACAACAATGATACTTTCTCCCTCCGTAGTTTCTTTTACAACAAAACATAAACACAAAACTTAAGTCAACCACAACATCCTTACAAAAATATCATTCTTCTTCGATGAAGTAGACTTTGACGACGATTTCTTCCCCAAGAGCAAGTTCTTGAACCATTTGCCAGGACTTCTTCCTTTCCCCATCTCAACCACAGAACTCAAGCATCAAAATCTGCAAGATTCAACTAGATGTCAAACTAAATTAAATACACCAGCCATAAATTAAAAAATTAAAGATAAAGACAGTGATACCCTAAAATAAATACATTTTACAAGTATAATTAATAATGAAACTATATATGCGCAGTTATGAACGAGAAAGTTACGTAGAGTAATTAAAAATTCAAAACCAAACCCGGAAGTCTATTCACAAAAAAGGACAATGACTCGAACTCGAAGGCAAAAACGAACAAAAAATCGCAATTAATTCTACACAGCACCAACCAAGCGTCAATTTAAGTCTTTCCTTAAAAATAGCATTAAGATCAGCTAACCCAATCCAAAAATAATGAAAAGCAATAAATTTTTATCTTAAAATAGAAAAGCTCAACCCAATGAAGCCAAGGTGGAACACAATACAGCAGATTCAGATCAACAACACACAAAAGCAAGGAGAAGAGAAAGAGGGTCATACCCACAAGTAGAAAAAGAAGGAGCAGAACCCTAAACCTCCAATGGTGAAGAAATGAAACAGAACAAGTGAGGAAAATGGTGAAGAGTGTTAGGAAGAAGAATGATTTGGGAAGAGTAGAAGATAAGAAGGAAGAAGATTTGGAATGGCAGAAGCTGAGGTTTGGATCAAAGTTGCTGTTTTTGGTTGCAATGAAGGGAACAGTGAGAACCTGAAGGGACATGAAAGGAAGTGAAAGTATGGGTGAAGCTGAAAAGCAAAACGTCACAGATTCCTCTTACGAGGTTTTAATTTTTGAAAAAAAAAAAAAAAAAAAAAAGACCACCTCGTATTCTTTTCTTAAAAAAAGTTAACCAATTTCCAGATTGAAATTCGAAAATGGTTAATGCCCTTGTATGTTTCTCAAAACTTTCATGTAAACAATATAATAATTAGGGTTGTGAGTATATTTAGATAAATTTCTTTATAAATATTTAAAAAACTGAAACAATTTCCTATAAGATAAAATTAATTTGTGTACAGTTAAAAAATAAAAATATGGAGAAAATATATTATAATTAAAATGATAAATTTTTTTAAGGACATTGGTTTGTACGTGGTCTAAGAGTATACTTGACTAAGTGAATTCAAAATATTTTAATTTAAATTAATACTGAATGATAGATTAAAAGAATAAGTTAAAGTGTTTGGTTGATATTTAAATCATAAAGAAATATTAAATACATATTAGAGTATATTTTAATTTTGAAGATAATGTATATACATATCTATATAAATAAAATCGGTTTTTTTAAGTTATTTCCTCCATATTAAATTTTAGTATAGTTACAATGAATTCTTTAATGAAAAATATTAGAAAAAAATTCTAGTCAAAATTAATTTATATATAATTTAAATTATAATAACTTTTGTTACGTTTTTTTTTTTAATTTATGCACAAGATAATTTTAAATTATGAATAAATAATGTTATTTTATTTTCTTAGTTTTATCTTTAAAAGTTCTCATAAATAAGTTTCTCCAAACAAATATAAACTATAATATATTCAAAAATGAAAAGTTAACAGGGAACAAGGAAATACTCTTACAATATATGTTTATAGTATAAGGTGTTTCCGAGGTTTCAATATTACTACAGTTTTTAATTTAAAAAATTAAATTGACATGTATTTTTAGTTTATAGTAAGATATGTATTTTCTGTTTTACAATTACATCAATATTTGTGTTCATATAAAACAAAAATAATACATTTATTTAATATTTCGTCGATGCAACAACCATTTGTTCCAAAATTGGTGTTTGAAGTGATGGTATATATGAGGTCACTTTCTCTCTCTAAAATTTGGCTCCGTTCATCAGGGCCTAATAATGTTTCTTTTTGGTCCACAATTCAAAGTCGTTGGCCCACAACTTTTACAGGTTGGGCTCGTGTTTCCTTTTGTTGTTATGCCTGCTTTGGTAATGCCTAGTTTAATGTGTAATAGTTTTAGATTTAGTAGCATATGTTTTACCACTTAATTATAATTATTTCACTATTTTTACTGTAAGTTTATTTATATTATACCACCAAATTTTATCAATGTTTACACGTTTTTGAAATTTGTTAACTTTTTAAAAAGTGATAACATGTCATGCACTTTTATTTGAAGTAAAACAAGGATAAAATAAAATTATTTTTCAAAAAGTGTTAACAAGCCAACATCATTTATTTTTCTAACTTTTTGGGTGACACATCATTATTTGGTGTCCATGAAGGTTACAAATAAAAATAGTGATGAAGGAAGATGACAATGGTGATGGATGAGGTGGGATGATAACTAAGTATGATGAGGAAGAGAATGGTATGGTGAGGTAGGGGAAGATGGTGAAAGTGATTTGAGAAATAAGATGAGATAATAATAATAATAATAATAATAATAATAATAATAATAATAATAATAATAATAATAATAATAAAAGTGAGATCATGTATAATTTTTAATACACATGATAATGATAATTAAATGCTTTTATTTCTCACATTTCATTTTATTTGATGGGGTCTTTAAAAATATATCATTCATGACAATGATTAAAACTGTTTAAAATTTCAAAAATCAAATATAACAAGTCTTAAAATATTGACACAATAAAAAATGTTTTCATAATTATTTTTAATTAAGTTTTAGATTTTCTTTTCTCGATTTAGACATAAGGTTGTTACTATATTTCAATATTGATTGACACAATTGATAGTAATTTGTAATAAAGTGATTTAAAGTTCAAATTCAAGTAATGTTACTTTGAATATGAAATAAATCATATTAAGCAAAGTACTCATATTATATGCATTCAATGTATACTAACCACTATTTTGACTACAAGTAATTTTACAAATATAATTATTTTTGAAAAAATTATTAGTATATTGCAAGAGATATTAGTTAGGGATCAAATATATCTTGATTGCCTAAAAATATTACCTAAAAACTTAAAAAAAAATAAAAAAAATCAACTAGTAAGAGTATATTTTCGATAGGAGCTACATAGAAAATATTTTTTATTTGACAAATGTTACAATCTACATCTAGTATAGATTGAAGTATACTAAAATTTAATCGCAATAAATGAAATTTAATTATATTTTTCAAAAAAAAATTGAAAATAATAAAATATAGACAAAGTAAGTATAATGTATCATATACGGTTGATGATTTCAGTCAGCTTTTAACCCCCAAAACTATCTATGAATTGCATTGTTTAGAAAACACACACAATCCAAAACTATTCAGGTTTTTAATTTATTTTTCTATTCATATTTTTAATTTAAGTTGATTTGATTTTGAACAACCTAACAAACATTATAAATATATCGATGACATAGTTTAATCAAATTTAAAGTTTTACTTTAATAATTTGCGTTTAATCATTGCATATTATAAAATAAGTTCTAGATATAATTGAAAACCGTATTAAAAGAAATAACTATTGCAAGTTAGTTTTATCTCATAATCCAGATTCTACTTATATTTTACAATGTTTCTGCATGCACCACGTACTGAAACTTTTTGTTCACATGCAAACAATTTTTCTTGGAAGGGAAAACAAAATCTTTTCTTAGAATCATAATAATAACAGTAATGCAATGAAAATGAACTTTTCTGCTTCTGCATGTTAGCTTTTCTGTTTAAGTGACTACACTGCAATATATAAACTTTTCTGTGAGTCACTCAGTAGTCTTTGTCTTTCTACACAGTGTTCCACCTTCAGAAAATGAAGAATGTCTTGGTTTCTTTGTACTACTTGTTTCCTGCAATCATCACTATCATCCTTGTGCTGCTTACTCCAATTCCCAGTGCACAATTAACCACAAGTGAGCACAGAATTCTTCTCCATGTTCAGAAGCTTCTTGAATATCCTCAAGTTCTTCAAGGATGGACCAACTTCACCAACTTCTGCTCCCTCCCTCCCTTACCTTCTCTCAATATCGTCTGCTCCAATGGCCATGTAACCGAGTTAACCATCATTGGCAACAAAACCTCCCCTTCTTCTCACACAATCCAGCTAGTCTCTTGGAATTCATCTCAGACTCTCTCCAAAAGATTCTCCATTGAGTCTTTCTTTACTTTCTTGACAAAGCTCTCACATCTGAAGGTCTTGTCATTGGTGTCACTTGGTTTGTGGGGTCCTTTGCCTTCAAAGATTAACAGGTTCTGGTTTCTTGAAGTGCTGAACGTAAGCTCAAACTTCATCTATGGGGAAATCACACCATCAATCACCTCTTTGAAAAATCTAAAGAGTCTTGTTTTGGCTGATAATCTTTTCAATGGGAGTGTTCCTGATCTTGGAAGACTGGCTTCTCTTGAAGAGCTCATGTTGGGTGGCAACAAACTGGGTCCTGAATTTCCTTCATTGAGCAAGAATCTCGTGAGGGTTATCTTGAGCAACAACTCTTTGAGATGTAGAATCCCTCCCCAACTCATGCATGTTCATAAACTTCAGCTACTGGACATCTCTTCCAATGCAATATTTGGAAATGTCCCATCATTTATTTTCTCTCTTCCCTTGCTCAAGTACCTAAACTTGGCTGCAAACCAATTGAGTGGTTCCCTTTCTGTGAATGTGTCATGCAGTTCTGCTCTAACATTTGTTGATATCTCACACAACCTCTTGGTGGGAACTTTGCCATCATGTATTGGTTCAAAGGCTTTAAACCGAACAACACGTTATTCTGGGAATTGTTTGTCAACCAGGAGCTTGAATGATCAATATCCATCTTCTCATTGCCAGAAAGTGGAGGCCCTAGCTGTTAAAGCTTCACCTAGATGGAAGAAGAGGAGATCAGAGATGCAACTAGGCGTAAAACTTGGAATTATTTTTGCGGCAATTGCAGTGTTTCTTCTGGTTCTTATCATTTCGTGTATCTGCAGAAAGTTCAAAGCAAAAAAAGCAGACATTAATTATAAAATAGATACCTCTGCTGCTGATGTCCGTGCGTATCCAAGATCAAATATTAATGCAAGTAAGGACATTAGTATCATTATTATTTAAATGATAACGAACTCATCTTCTGACGTATGTTGTTGTATGGTGATATAAATCGTGTAAAATGTTAAATTTAGACCATAAGTTTCGTTCCTGTTATGGCAGTTTAGTACTGTGTAATATTCTTAATGCTTTGTTTAACTCATGCATGGATTGTTTTCTTTTGGCCGTGTGGAGATAGGACATGTTCCTCTAGCTATGAGGCAACCCTTTCTTGGATTCCCATCATACTACATTTTTTCATTAGAAGAAATTGAAGATGCTACAAATAACTTTGACCCATCAAATCTAATAGCAGATCGATCACAAGGACAGGTAAAAGAATTTTCATATTTGTTCATTGGTTTCAGAATGATACTCTATACAAGACCAAGTGGTAACTTCCTATGTACTCTTGCATTTTCACAGCTATACAATGGTTGGCTCACAGATCGTTCAATGGTTATGGTCAATCGTGTAAAACTAAAGCAGAAGTGTTTGAACAAAAACAGTATTGAGTGCTTGAAGGTATTACCCTATTTAAGGCACAAGAATTTGGTGAGCATTTTAGGACACTGTGTCACTACTCAGCAAGATCGTCTCCAAATGATAAGCTCAATATTCATTGTATTTGAACATGTCTCAAACGTGTCACTGAGGGATTACCTTGCAGGTGAACAAAAAACACGCACAGAATAATCTGCTAGTACAAATTAATACTGGAGTGACCAAAAAATGTAACATGGAAGTTCTTTGTAACAGATGGGAGAAGAAAGGAAACGTTGAAATGGCCACAAAGAATGGCAATCAGCATAGGCATTGCAAGAGGAATCCAGTTCTTACACACCAGAGTTCGTCCTGGCATATTTGACAACAATATAAAGATTGAGAATATTCTTTTGGATGATACCCTCAATGCAAAAGTTAGTGGCTACAGCATTCCATGGCCATCCAAGGTTAGAATTAAACAAAATATAACTAACTTGACTAGTCCTCAGTAATATTTGCATTCATTGCCTCTCTCAAAGTCTCTAACCTCAATGAAATCTGCTTTTGTCAAATTTCAGAAAAGTCTTCACAGAAAAAAACTTGGTGACCAAAGAGCCCTCAATCAAATTGGCAGGTATTTCTCAGTTTGATATATATCTTTCTTCAACTTATGCATCCAAAGTATAACATGTCATCCCAAATGCAGCACCAATAAGGAAGAAAAGGAAGATATATATCAATTTGGTGTTATTCTACTTGAAGTTATCACTGGCAAAATAATTAAATCTTCCAGGCAAGTAGAGGAGCTGAAGGATGAGGTATGCATGACATTTTCTTCTTAGTAAGACATGTACTATATTGGATTTCTTTTCCCTCTTTAATGTCCTCTTTGCCATTTTCAGCTGGAGAAAGGGTTATTAGAATCTGCATCACCATCACTGAGAGGTGCATCAATACTAAGGGGTGTGTCAGATTTTTCCATCAGGGAAACTTGTGTGTATGAATCATTGAAGACTGCAGTTCGGATCGCCGCCAGTTGTCTCAGCAAGCATCCCAGTAAGCGCCCTTCAATAGAGGATATTCTCTGGAATTTGCAGTACTCCATGCAAGTTCAAGAGCCAAGGATCAGTGGTGTAAACCTCTTTACAAAAGTGTAAGCTTGCTTTGACAAAATTGTTTGGTCACAGTTTGTAAGTTATTTGATCACTATGAATAAGGGCTTGTTTGATTCTCTTCTCACTTTCTTGTCACCAAAATTTTTTCTAAGATAGTTCTGCAGTACTCTTCAATCTCATCCAAATTCTATTACAAAAAGAACCAAAGATCTCATTGAGTGATATAAGCTATACGGATTAGACTACGCCATTCAGCCTGATTAGAAACCAAAATTTAAGGTGTTTTTCATCATGAGATCTCTTTAGACAAATTCATCCGGTGTGTATTTCACAATCTTGCTATGAAAAGACAATTTTAAATGATGAGAAACAAAGTAGGTTGTATATATTGGACTACAAAAGGACCAAAACAAAACAAACAAAAATCATATGTATGAAAGCAACATCATAAATATAGACAAGTTCCCAAATATGGTTCATTGTAGAAGATTTGAACATAATCCTTGTTCCCTGGTTTCTTTACCAAAGAGTCGGTGAAGTCTTCTGTGGTAAAAAAGAGCATTATGTCCTTTAATTTAATTCACTCTAACAAGGACCATTTAATTTAATCCACTCTAACTTTAAGGACCTATTAATAATTTATTATTTACTGTGTTGCATGAAGTAAACGTTGAGTCTTTCAAATCTTTGTTAATTTTTTGTTCAAAAGAATAGATTTAATAGTGATATCAAATATATAAATATTGAATACTCCAAATTTTTGTCAAGCATGTGTAAATACTTTACAACAAAAGGAGATTGTAGAAAAAAAATCGTTAGAAGTTTTAGTAGTTAGAGTCCTTTAATATGTTTATTCTTAAATTAAACACTAGAGCTTTTTGAAATGTTTATTTCTTGGTTATCTTTCTAATAAAAAAATATAAAAATGTTATCATCTTTATAATCGCTGTGTTTTTATTATCTATGAAAAAAGTGTAAGACGTAAGCAATAATTATGAAAATACTTTTCTTGAACTTAAAGAAAAAAAAGCTATGAATATCCTCTTGAAATAAAGGAAATAAATATCCTAGAATAAATTTTCATGCGTAAAGACTTTAAACATGGATCGAATGTACTAAATAAACTCTTAATCTCAATTTCTTAATTTTATGTATTTCTTACAAATAAATTTGTATTTATTGTCTATCTAATGCTTCGACAAAATGTGTGACATACATAATAAACCTTCTTCTAGTTTTTTCTTAATGAAGTATTTATCTATTTCTATATATTTTGTTTTGTCATGCTAAATGGAGTTGTGTGTAATGTTTATTGTTGCTTTATTATTTCAGTAGAGTTTCATGGGTCCTTCCAAATTCTTCAAGTCATTTAAGTTAATTTTTAGCTATAATAACTCATGTAACCCTTGTTCCATCCATAGACCTGAATTTTGATTCAAGAAATGATCTTGTCACCACATTCTATTTTTTGTTTCTCCAATTCATTAAGTTACCACATACGAAAATAAAATCGAGTTGTTGATCTTCTATCAACAAGAAAAATTCCATAATATGCATCGTGTAGGCTTCAAGAGTTAGTCTTCCATTTGTTTTGAACAATACTTCCTTCCAACATTTTTATTAAGTAATATAGAATTCTATAAGCAGCTTGAAGATGAGATTTGTTTGATTCATGCATAAACTAGCTGAGACACTCACTAAATGAGCAATGTCTATGAGTGTGAGCGAAATATATTAATTTTTCAACCAACTTATGATACATCTTTTTGTCATCCAGTCATATATTTTTCTAATAATATGCTAAACAAATTACGTAGCACATTATTAAAAGAATATATTAGGATAATTAAGGAAACAAAATAATTCTTAATTTATAATTTGTCCCAATATAATTCAAGTTGTTTTTACTCTGCTAGCTCATTTTGGTTACACTGTTAGATGCAACTAATGTTTAGGTTGCTACCAATTAATTCGTGTGCCTAAACATTTTGGTGAAGCTTTTGCTTAAATCATGGATCCAACATAGTGTGTTAACAAAGTTATCCTACCTCATAAACTCATAGTGATGAAAAAAAATGAAGTGTTGAACAGAACATGATTTTGCAGATCATAGGTGGAACATTCATTCATATAAGTTTGAAGAAACACATTACCAAGAGTTACAAAACACAATTGTTCTTTTAAGTAATTATATGGTTATTCAATCAGATCCTTTCACAACCTTTTAACAGCAATAGAAGCTCACAGATAATTAATCAGCAGTCCAACTCTGCTCAACAATCTCTCGTGTTCTTCTGTTGTATTCACGTTTGTTTTCACTAAACATCCGAGCAGCTTCTGAATTCGCTGGAGAGTTTGGGTTTGGATCACAAAGCAATGACTGCAACAAGCAAAATCAATTTCATGCAAGTATTAAGAGAAATTCTAGTTAAGAAGAAAAAAAGAATCTAAGAATGCATTACAACTAGTTGCCATTGAACCTTTTTCACTTATATTCTGATCTACATGAAGAAGAAAAGATAAAATGAAAAAAAGAAAAGATAAAATGAAAAAAATACAGTTAAAGATCTCAAATCGATTAAGAAAAGACCTTTCAATACTTTATAAATACTTTATAAGTAACTGCAAACCTCACTTTCTAAACTGATTATATAAGATTGAGTTAAATTTAAACTAATTTTCTATTATAATATCATATCACCGATTATCAGGTTGTTATCAAATTACATATGGTCTCACGCACACAAATTGAAGAGTCTCGGATTATTGTTGTCCAACACTAATTGATGAAAGAATGTATTTCTTATATAATGTCTAAAAGGCAGGTAAAGGTTCGTAAAAGTCACATGGCACTGAGATCTCTCATAACTTCAGACAAGTATAACAATGAAAGGTACATAGGTTTGAAGATTAATACAATGAAATCAATCTCAACATAAAGGGTCTTAAAGCAACGCCAAAATGTAAGAGAATCATTATGACCTGAATTGAGGTAAGTATTGCAGCTACATCATAAATTGGGCTCCATTGATTTTGTAAAATGTCCAAACATATGCTTCCATCTGCGTAAACTAAAGTTTACGAGGGAAAGGTGATCAGAACTGGAAACTAGTGAAGTTATAACAAAGCAAAAAGATAAACAAGAAGACAAGTTCTAGTTTCCTACTTACTGTTTGGATGAAACATTTGAGAAACAAAGCGCACCGTAGGTGGCTTATTAGGATAGTCCTCGGTGAACTGAAGTGTTAACTTAAACGTGCCTGAAAGACACAGAAATCAGAACAGATAAGAGACTCGGTGAGCTGGTGTAACTACAATACAGTATCCTAGGACATGCAAAGAACTTTTCACAAAACATCAAAGGCAATATGAAGTTTTTTGTGAGTAATTAAGGTTGAAGATATTATTGTACCTCCATCCCAAGGGGTGTCCTCTGGTCTAGAGAAACAAGAAGGAAAGCATAATTAAATCACAATCCAAAACCAAAAAAAGGAACAAACCCTTAAGGAGTCTTTACATACCCAAATATAACTGCATTCCAAAGCATAATATTGTTGTCATGGGGAGCTCCACTGATGCCAGCTGGAGGATCTTGTTGCACCCTTTTAAAATCCCTCATGAGCCTCTTCCTTGCAGGGGTCGACATACTCACAAGCCACAACCTGTGTTTCAATCAAGTCTAACACAAGCAGTGGTAATCAGCAATTGACAAGCCATGGTGCATAGAGAAACAAGAGAGAGACAGAGCAGCATCAGCAAGCAACTGATTGAAGAAAGTAGCAATCTACAAGTTATTACACAACGCATGAAAAGTTTGAAGGAATCAAAACCCACACACAATGAGAGATAAACTTGGTTTTTCAAGGATTCACAACAATCAAGCCATACAGTAATGATGGACAATGATCAAGTTTCACAATTTCAGGAAAATCCAATTCCTACAGAGGAAATTTTTTAACTGGGAAACAAACTATCCTCGTATGCATCACCAAGTTAAAAAGCTGGAAACTTTTCACTGACAAAGTCAAAGCCACAAAGTGGGGGAAGCAAATTCATCAAAAAACAACACGCTCAAGGTCTTCTAAGATCCATAAACTTGATTTCTCAGAGTCACAAACCCTCAGCAGATCAAAACTCTTCCACTTCTCTTATAATAAATTTCCAAGGCAGAATTACTAAAAACTAAAAAGTAACCAACCAAACTACAAAGAAAAATGAGTATCACTATCATGAACAAACCTTCCCACAACATCAAAAACAAATTTTTAAGCAAATCTGGGCAGAGAAAGAGCAAGAAGAACCTAAAAGGGAGACTTGTGGCTTGTGAATGAAGGTGCAGTCCCAGGAGAGAGGGAAAGATGGAAGGGGTTAAAAAAAAGAACGTGAACAGGGTACTGGTTTAATCATTTGAAAGTGTTTCCATGTTTATCAGTGAGAGAAAGAGATTCTTCTTCTTGTTATTATCATCATCATCACTAATAATAATATTATTTATTAGTACACGATGTATGAAATTAAATATTTGTTTGTGTGTGTGTCGCTTTCTTTCTAGTGTAAATTGTGGTACAAATGGCAACTTTTTCAACTCCAAGTGAAGGCTTTCACATACGCGCCATGTCTCATTGTTTGTATGCAAATAGAAAAATCTGCATGCGTGCGTAACTACTGACCACTAGACTCATGGTGTAAAGGAGTTGGTCGAATCACGCTTCTAATAAACATTCATGTTCGATATCTCTTGGTATCTTCAAAACAATTATTGCAATTAAGAGCTAGACATAACAGTAAAACAACTTCATTGTTATTTTTAATGTGACACTTTCATTAATTGTCTGCATAAATAAGAATAATCACATCAAGAGATTTCGAATTCAAGTTATGTAAATGTTTAAATGATCACATTAAACTGTGTTCTATATATTGTTGAGTTGAAGTTTAATAACCAAGATAAGAAAAAAAAAAACTTGCAATTAGATTCCTTTGCAGAGTTGAAGATACAAATGCATCAAAATTATAGAGTATGAATGAAAGATACAAGCAGATTCAAGAATCTATATATTTGTCTTCTGTTCCTGTTTCATGCAATAAAGAATACAAGAATATATCTTTGATACGTATCTCTCTCGTGGGAATTTTGGTGAATTATATTGGCGCAGAACAAAAATGCTTTGGGCACTGCATGGAGTAATACATATAATATTATAGGGGACATAATGCTTTTATTATAAAATTATATTTTACTTTTGTCTAAATATTTTATCGTTTAAACAATTAAATGATACTTGTATCTTTTATCTCCAACTTGCTGATTAAGTTGTGTCTTAGTTTTCTAATTGAAAAAAAAATGAATAAACTGATAGATAAGTTAAATATTAGAAGATAGAAATTTGAGTTTCCCTCCGTAAACTCTCACTTGTGTTTCAAAATGCTGAGTAATATGAGAGGGTCACATTAACAAACATGTAGAAGACGCAAAGCAAGAGATTAACATTCGATGAGGAGAGATCACATATCACTCACAAAACTTGTTGCAGATGGCTTCTACAAAGAAGCACTTTCCCTCTTCTCGCACCTCCACTCTTCTTCTTCGCCTACCCTTCATTCCTTCACCTTCCCCACTCTCTTCAAAGCATGCGCCAAACTTCGTTTCCCTTCCCACACCCAAACCCTCCACGCCCATCTCCTCAAAACCGGTTTCCACTCCGACCCTTATGCTACCTCCGCCCTGACCGCAGCCTATGCTGCTAACCCTCGCCATTTCCTCGACGCACTCAAGGTGTTCGACGAAATGCCCCAACCAAACGTTGCCTCTCTCAACGCAGCGCTTTCGGGTTTCTCCCTAAATGGGCGTAGCGGGGAAGCTATCCGGGTGTTCCGGCGAATTGGGTTGGGCCCCTTGAGGCCCAACTCGGTCACCATTGCGTGCATGCTCGGTGTTCCTCATGTAAGTGTCAACCATATTGAGCTTATGCATTGCTGCGCGTTGAAGTTAGGAGTTGAATTTGATGTCTATGTTGGCACCTCGCTTGTCACTGCGTATTCCAAGTGTGAAGAGTTAGTTTCGGCGACTAAGGTGTTCGAGGAATTGCCTGTGAAGAGTGTAGTGAGTTACAACGCTTTTATTTCGGGTTTGTTGCAGAATGGGGTTCTTCATTTGGTGTTGGATGTGTTTAGGGAGATGATGAGAGAAGTGTGTTTGGATTGCAAACTCAATTCAGTGACGTTGGTGTCTGTTCTTGCTGCATGTGGTAGTCTACAAAGTGTTCGTTTGGGGAGGCAGGTTCATGGGCTTATTGTGAAACTTGAAGCGGATGGTGGGGTTATGGTGGTGACTGCACTTGTCGATATGTATTCAAAGTGTGGTTTTTGGCATTCTGCTTTTGACGTTTTCACGGAGGCGGAAGGGGACAGTAGGAATTTGATCACATGGAACTCCATGATTGCTGGAATGATGTTAAATAAAGAGAGTGAGAGATCTGTTGATATGTTTCGACGGCTGGAATCTGAAGGGTTGAAGCCTGATTCAGCTACTTGGAATTCCATGATTACTGGGTTTGCACAACAAGGGGCGTATGTGGAAGCTTTTAATTACTTCAGGGAAATGCAGTCTGTTGGTGTGGCTCCGTGTTTGAAAATTGTTACTACCCTTGTGTCAACGTGTGCAGATTCATCTATGTTACGGCATGGAAAAGAGATACATGGGTTTGCTTTAAGAACTGATATCAATAGGGATGATTTTTTGGCTACTGCTCTGGTTGACATGTATATGAAATGTGGGCATGCTTCTTGGGCACGAGAAGTTTTCAATCAGTTTGATGCAAAACCAGATGATCCTGCATTTTGGAATGCAATGATAGGGGGTTATGGAAGAAATGGAGACCATGAATCTTCCTTTGAAATGTTTAATAAAATGCTGGAAGAAAGGGTTCGACCTAACAGTGCAACATTTGTTTGTGTTTTATCTGCTTGCAGCCACACAGGTCAGGTTGATAGAGGGTTAGCAGTTTTTAGAATGATGACAAGAGAGTATGGCTTGCAGCCAAAACCTGAGCATTTTAGTTGCATTGTTGATCTTTTAGGTCGGTTTGGTCAGTTGGGTGAAGCTAAAGGCCTGGTGCAGGAATTAGCAGAGCCTCCTGCATCTGTTTTAGCTTCTTTGCTTGGTGCTTGTAGGTCTTACCTAGATTCAAATCTTGGGGAAGAAATGGCCATGAGGCTTCTGGATATAGAACCAGAAAATCCAACTCCTCTGGTGGTCTTGTCTAATATATATGCCGGGCTGGGAAGATGGAAGGAAGTAGAAAGGGTAAGAGGGATGATCACGGATAAGGGATTGGACAAACTCTGTGGCCTTAGCATGACAGAAGCTGCATCGAAATAAAACTTACATAGAAATACTTTAAATAAAATGTTCTCTCAGATACTATAAGAGTTTGTTACATTTGGAGTATCTCCTCCATATTTAAACTTCCATAAAAATCACTGACTCAACATCTCCTTCACTGCAAATCCATAGTAATCATCAAAATGGTAAGGAGGTTCAGTGACAAAACAAGAAATAACATCTCTCAGTGTAATGACTCCAAATACTTCATTTTGTTCATCTACCACATGAATCCTGTGAATAGACTGAGAAGCAAGAGTATGGATCACACTCTGCATTGTCGAGTCAGGCTTGCATGTTATAGGCTGGTGGCAACCGTTTCCAGTTTGCAGGGATGAAGAGACAATTTTGTTCATGAAATCCATCACAGTCAGCTTCCTGGAATTCAAAACAGAGTAGCAGCAAGGTGAACATTTCAGTTATGTGATTAGTTCTCATACAAGCCTGTGTAATGATAACCTAAGATGTCCGTGTTCTCTGTTTTCGTAAGTTTAAAAAAGTAAAATATTACCTCATACACACACCCACACTCATGTGTATTAAATAGACAATAACCCTGGTTGATTAAGTTTACTTTATTTTTTAATTTGTTTTCATTTGTTTTATTATCTTTTCTTTTTACTGAAAATGCAAGAATATATCTCTAGTTTCCCCACCACCAGTTTTATATGCCTCTCAGAAAGTTTTATTGTTAAGTGTAAAATCCATTTTCATCTAATTTTTTAGTTCTTTACAGAGTGACCTGTATGTCTCACTAACTATTGTCAAATACTCATAGAAATTTTACTTTATTGTACCTAAAATTTCTGAACATCTCAGGGCTTAGCAGCAAATATCTGATGTCTCGTATGCTCAAGTTTCCAACAATTCTCTTCCTTGGCCCCTCTACAACGGGAAGACCACCGATTTTATTATCCCTCATTTGCTTGAAAGCTTCAAGAATCAACTCATTGCTCTGGATGCTAATAACCTGGAGAGGAAGAAAAATTACGTTTTTAAACCTTCAAGCCAAGGGAAACTGAAAATTTAAGACACCAATCCTTGCCTCAGCTGTAGACATAAATGGAAGTCCCAGATCAGATATACACTTTTCTGCTATGCAGTCAAACCAATCTCTGCCTTTGCATCTCTCAAGACCTTGGACAACTGCAGACTGAGTAATGAAGTTTACCATGTCGGGTTTACCTGGTTCTATCACAGGTACATTCCTCAGCCTATACTTTGAGAGAAGTAACAAGACAGTCAACATAGCGCTCTCTCTTGCAACTGGAACAAAAGGTGCCCATCGATACGATTTAAGAATTGATTTTACCTGAAACCATAAATCAACATAAATGTTTTTTTTTTTCCTTGTCAATGTGGAGGTAAGGGAAGAATTTAACTGACCTGTGTTTGGCTTAATTTATGAAAAAAAAAAATCCCAAATGAAGGAACATAGCCATCTTATTTTCTATGATTGGCTACAGCCTACAAGTACAATGAAATCTAAATGTATGAAATAACTAGCTAACCAGCCTAGCTCTGCTCGCGCTGGCCTTTACTATTAATGAGATATCCTTACTTAAAAAGATTCCTTCTCAACGAAGGAGACACAGAGCTAACATCAACCTAAAAGCCACTAACCCACAGTTAACTCCAGAACCTCTACCATTCTCATGCTTACCGTTGTTGACTTGAAGGGTTCTTCTTCCAGTATTACTTTGTAAAAATCTTCTCCCAGGTTATCAGCAGCTTGAGGTGCATCTTTAGCCATCACATTGTCTGCAGCAAGGCCACCTACCAGTGCAGCACCTGCTGCAGCAGCAGTTAGTCCAGCGATTGCAGCAGGACCTGTCACTCCCAATGCTAGAGCTCCCAAAGCACCCACGGTTCCTGCACCAACTCCAGCAGCTGTTGCTGTACCTGCTGATAGAGCAGCTGCTGCAAGTTCTGCGCTCTCCAACACCCAGAGAATGATGGCTGAATAATCTATGATGCCAAGGTACTTGCCTCTCCAATCTGAATTAGTAAGTGCGTCTGGATCTTTAACCGGTGCTGCTAAAATGTTGCTTTCAGATAGAATCTTAACTGCTTCTCCCACAGGCGTGTCTGCTAGAATTTCAATCACTACCAAGGCATTTTTCATGTTAGTGCTTTTGCCCATGCGGATCCTTGACTCAAATTAAATGCATAAGATGATAATGACTGAATGAATGAATTCTTTTATGTGGTTAATCCCTTACCTTTTCCGTTAGGAACTCCTGGAAAAGAAGAGACTGGAATCTTTGCAAATGCATCTGTCAAGGTCTCCTGCAATGACTGCGGTAGCTTCTTTCTAGATTGTACGATTTCGAAATAGGTCTCACATTTTGAAAGTGAGTTGCTTGTTCTGAACTCCTGTTCTTGCGCCATATTTGGAACTAAAAGCATGAATTGGTATTAATTGATGCTTCAATAATTTTCATAACACTACAGAATTGTAGTCGTACAGATATGTAGACCCCGTCTACTTAGTTTACATTGACAATAAAGCCATCCTTTTCGGCTGTCAAAAGTTAGCAAGATCAATGGGATTTTTATACATTTTTTCAACAGCATCTTCTGGACTGTTAAGGTTTAATATACTCTATTGTCATGTTGGTTCATTAATCTCTCAGATCTTACCACCCCTATGATTTTGTTTCTCTCGAATATAAAAATGAAATGACAAGTGACCGAAAATCCTAAATGGCTGATAGCATTGTTTCATGCGGCAATTCCATGTATTACATTTTCTTTGGTTGGGACTTATACTCTATATTCATATAGGAAAGTGACTTGGGATGATATCCCTGCAACATTCCGCCATGCAACTCTTCGATCTATTCATCCTCTAGGGGAACTTATGATAATAACTACTCATCTCCTATATAATATAGGACGATAGGCCATAGTTAGCATCTCCCTATATCCGTCATAACGAGAGATTTATATTACAATATCTGGTTAGAAATTGTTTGTAAATCAGAAACTGAAAACGTCAACCGCAAATTCAATTCAAATTGTTTCATGAAATGCAAATGCATGAACAATAGACTTTGGTTAGAAATCATGAAACCACGAAGATAATAAATGGAGACAGATTGGAATTACCGCTTCTTGACAACGTTTCTAGATTTTAATGGATGAATTATGGACTATGACATGAAACCATGAAAAGATAAATATATGGAGAAAGATCGAAGATGACATACCTGTAAATATGTGAATGCCAATGGATTCAGACCCTGGGAATTTTAATTCTGTGGTCTATTGCAAAAGCAGTTATACCTGGCTTTTGGAATTATTGGTGGGGGACACTGGCAGTGCCAAGTGTTGTTGCTATTGGACGTGTGTCAAAGGATGGTTAAACCATTTGTTAACTGCTAATTGTTTTTCATCCCTTCAAGCACTATACTGTTTTGATCGTTTCTTACCATTCTTACCACCTATTATTTTAAGGTCGCAACTTCTTCCACTCTAGAAAAATTAAGTAGCACTCACTAAGTTTCTGTGTATGCTTACCATTTTCTAAAACTAAGTCCCTATTTCAAGTTAGAGGAGAATAAATTATACAAAATTTAATATCACCATCTAAATTAATTAAACTCTTTTTTGAGATAAGTTTATTGTATTTCATATAAGCTACTTTATCAACTTCTCACTGTTCCCACACTTTCTAATAAAGTCTCACAATATTAATTGTGACTAAAAAAATTAAACATCTAATCCCAATTAATATTTTATAGGCTTAATTATGATTTTAATGCTTGTCAAATAAGTGAATTTTGATTTTGATTCTTATAAAATATTGGTTCCTTTAAAATTGAGAATTATCACTTTTTATCTTAGTATTAAATAACACTAATTAAGTTGAAAATAATGTTAAATGATCAAATAAATAATATTGGTATATATATTTTTGGTATATATCACTTAAAACAACTCTTAAGATTCATAGAAATAAATATTATTTATCTTAAAAAATAAATATTACGAATGGGAAACAGTAATTTAAAATTTTAGAGAAATGAAAATCAAAGAAAAATAATTTATAAAAACTAAAACAAAAATTCACACATTATATAAGGACTAAGGAATGATTTTAAATTTTTATAAGATGAAAATATCTTTAAGCATATTTTATATTTGTATATATTTAGGAGTAAATAAATATTTTATATGTAATAAAATACATTACTATAATGAAATTATATACTTATTTTATTATGAAATATATGTTCATATTTTAGAATTACTTGAGCAAGGTTCACTTCTAGTCGCGATGTTATGTTTCTTGGAATTGTTATTATTATGATTATTATATTATAACTGAAATGTTATTTTTAGGGATATTGAAAAAATACGAATTAGTTAGCACTTTTCATATTCTTAAGAATACTTTTTAAATATTAAAATAGAAAATAAAAGTTGGAGTCTAAGATTTCCGTTAATCTTTTCATCCTTAACATGGCATTAAAAATCGTAAAGATGCATAGAAAATATTAAAAGTTTTAGTGATTAATCTATACTCTATAAAATTTTCAAACTCGTGTAATTTTGATTCAAAATTCTCATGAATAAAATTCTTTTTACTTCATTATGAATAAATGGTGTAGAAGTAAAACAATTTTATTACGAAAAAGATCATATTTTTATTAAACAGTTATAATTATTTAAAAATAAAATTGTGAGAAGATAATTAATGGTGTGTAACAAGATTGTAACATAATTAAAATTGTGTGTGGATAATAAAAATTTAGCATAACTGAAACTTAGATCGTGTTATCTTCACAATTTTATTATCAAATCTTAAGTAAATAAATAGTGTAACCTATTTCACGATTTAAGTACCGTGGAAATAAATAAATAAAAAACACTTTTTTTATAAGAAAATCAAATCAGAATTGCACTGGTTTGAGAATATCTAGACCAACCATACTCTACATGAGACTAAAACTTCAGTGGAAACTTTATGAAACCAAATTGACCACAACAGTAACAAATAGTATATGGAAGTAATTCACGAAATAGTTACAACATCATGCTATAATCTCCAATGGAATTTCCGGAATTGAGAATCAAACAACCTTGAAAACTGCTCATCAACACATTTCCTTTCTGTTAGGCAAACAAAACCTGGAAAACCGTAGATATAACTTTCATGTACGTCTTTTTTAGGTTAAGTCACACTCATGGAGATTTTTTTAAGAAAAGATCAAATCTATTCGTAGTATACAAGTGAATTTATTTTATATATAAAAGTTAAATTATATTTCTAAGTTTATTTCTTAAAATAAACTGTGAGACTCCTTCAGGACCAAGAATCAATCACATACCGAGATACACGTTTTAATATAAAATCTGTAACTAAACGTAATTTGAGCATACATCTTAATTTTATTCAACAAAGATACAAAATTGAAATCTATTCTACCAAAATCTAATACAAACGAGCAAATAGTGAGGCTTGATGAATCTTTTGGAACAATCCCTTGTGCTGTTTCACTTCCATTGCCCAGGTAATGGTAATGGAAATATACTTGAGTTTCCTTGTTGAGAGTTAAGAGCAGAAGAAGGCACACTCAAGTACTTTGATGATGCACATCCTATGCTATTTTCACTACATAGCTTTAAGTTCAGTTCTGCATTCTCAAGAACATGGTTTTCTCTTAACCTACCACCACCGGCTTCATTGCCAACATATGTTGTAAGGGCAGTTGCTAACACTGATTGAAATTTTGGATTGCTTGTGATTGCTTTGGTTGCAGCAATAATGGAATCCGGCAAAGACCGTTGAGAAAAGTTATTGTTGGTCGTGCATATAGGTTGATGGAGATGCTCAAGATATGGCTGATTTTGACTTCCAGTGTTTAACAAGTAACCACCATGGTTTCTATCATGAGTTAGGGCTCCTGAGTTGAAGTAACCACTGTAACTGCTCCAAGGTGATGGAGGCAATAAGCTAGATTGTAGAGGAGAGAAACCTGAGGAAAAATTAAGGTTTGTTGGTGAGTATTTTGGCATGTGAGTGAAGCTTGAGTTTGAGGATGTTGGGGGTGCTGTAAGGTCCAAAGTGATTGTGGGGTGAGAATTGAAGCTTGAAATAGATGAGTTTGGAAAGTAGAATTGATGTGGTCTTGAAACTTGGTATGTGGAGAAGTTTAGAGCATTATCAGGGTTGTAATTAGGAGCACTGAAGTTGGTAATGGAGGATATAGCTGAATTGCCTAGTCCATGTCCATGCTGGGAACTCTGTGAGGGTGATTGGAGCATGGAAGCTGCAGCAGAAGTTGTGCAGGCCATAGCAGTGGCTGCCATAGGAAGTGGATGATTGTGTGTTCCTTCATAGGTTGTGATCAATATGGACATGTCTTCAGCACATCTTTGCACCTTAATTATTTAGAACAAAATAAGGTTAATTAAAGTCTTTTGGGATTCTTATTTAAGCTTAATTTGATGTCCTAAAATCAATTAAAAGTTAATAAACCAGCACAATGAAATAGTGAAAATCATGATGCAAAGAGAAACAAATTGAAGGAGTGAAGAAAATAAATGCAGGACTACATGCACAATACCTACACTAATTGTAAATTTTCATTCTTGTATTCTCTTCACCTATAAAAAAATATTTCTTTTTGTTCCACTTTCTTAATTATCTAAAGCAAGCCATAAGAGAAGTCTTACCTGTTTTCTTACAGGACACAATGGAGAAACAGTGCATCGATAGTAAGCTCGGGGACATGGATTTCCTTTTGCCATTTTCTGTCCATATTTTCTCCATTGGCACCCATCATTCATCTGTGTTAAAGTTCAAGAAATTTAAGCTTTAATTTCAGCTTTTTAGATATAGAAATATGAAAACAAATTGCAATATGCAGATGATAATAATAGTCTGATAGCAAGTTTTTAGACTAACTTGATCCTTGACACCTTCATAACTTAGGCTTTCATTTTCTCTTCCGATTAATATGTTTTTTCATTAGGGTTTGTTTAGCAATAAAATCAATCCTAGCTATACTTTCAAGAACAAGCATATTAATCTTCTGCACATAATTAACATGTTACTAACCGTTTGTGTATCACATCTGGCTCTAATGGAAACCCTAGTCTTCTTGGGCTGATCATTCTGAGAAGCTTCAATTTTATCCACATTTTTCAGTGCCTTCAAAACTTTACTGGGTGGCCACATCTCACTTGATTCCTCTTCCTTCCCTCCCTCACCAAAGCTACTTGCAGTGCTGGAAATATTTGCAGCTTCAGCATGATCTACAGGATCCAAATTGATATCTAACCCTAGTGTGAGTCCTTTATCCATACCCTCATATTCTCTCTTGCAATGCTTCCTCTCACCCTTAGTCTTGCCTTTGAATGATATCCCAAGAGAGAGTGACACAAGTTCACTCTCTTCACTTTCCTCATGGCTAGTTACACCTTTAGCATTTGTAGCATCTTCTGGTCTGTCTTGTTGAAGGATGTCCAAGAGCTTCAACATCTTGTTTTCTTCTCTACCCTCTTCCATTTTCTTCTCAGCTGATTCGGTCTTTTGATCCTGCATGCAATAATGATGACACATACAAGAGACAGTCATATAAAAGAAAAGTGACTGCTACTTTGGTATTTGAAAAGAGAGAGAGAGAGAGAGAGAGAGGAAAAGAGATGAAGGAAATGGAAGGTAATTCAATTGTATATGTAGGTGAATGAGATTTCTTCTGAGATTTAAACACCTATGGTCAAAAAATGATTAATTTGTACTGTGTTCATTGAAAAAAAAATGGTCATGATAATGGTTCAAACGTGTGTATATACATGCGTCTTTTACACCTCTGGATTTGGGTTGACTCCTGCTACACTGTGTGTTGAAGGACTTTTTCTTCATTCAGGACTATACATATCATATTAAGTGCTTAATTAATAATTTGAATGAGATAATTAGGGTTAGCAATAAGACTCTGCTTAACCTTGGTCATTTTTAGGAATTTAGAGGTAACCATTTAAACTAGAAGGATTACCATGAATATTATTTTAGAGAAAATTAAAACTATACTCAGGTGGAAATATTTTCATTTTTTAGTTATACCTAAAAAACTAAATGATAAATGAAAGAAATGATAATAAATCCTTCTAATCAGTCCTCTAAACAAATATTTAATTTACTCAATTTGAAAAAAAAAAAGTGTAATACAGTAATGTGAAACAAACATAAGAGTACTGTACAAATATCAAGCTCTTCATGAACTCTAGTGGATGTGATGTTGACCACCCCACAAAGACTTTGACCTAATTATTCACGTGTACTGGTTTTTTCAACATTCCTCCAGAAAATGGGGAAGAAAGGTAGAACCATATATATTCTAACATAATTTTCCCATATTCTACTTCTAAATAAATATACTGTCTGTGCTTAAAAAAATTATATCTTACAAACCTCAAAATGTTTATTTAATAAGTAGAAATTAAGGTGTCTAAGAAGATATTAGAGAATTATCCAAACTAGCTATCAAATTTTGCCAAAGAAGGAGTTCTTGTTCTTAAAATATTTTCACTAATATAAAATATATATTTACATATTGGTATAAAAGAAAGGGAGATAACTTTATAAATTAGTAAATTTTTTATATTGGTTGTAATTTAATTAAGATAATAAATAACTCATATATAATATATCATTATTATATTTACAAAGAATATTTAGATTGATGTAGGAGTTAGAGGATAATTATGTATGTATTTACTTAGTTTCTTTCTTCTTCGTTTTAAAACACTCTTAGATTATTTATTATTTTGTTTTGAAATTTTATGTAATTATAATTTTTTTATTATTATGTAGTATTAGAGAGAAAAGAAATATGTGCTTTTTTAAGTTGAATTTTAAAAAAATATCATGTTACTTTTACTTTGATTTGTTCAAGAAAATTTATTTAATAGATATTTAGATAGATACAAATAAACCTATTGTTGGAAAAAAATAAATACAAATTTTATATCAAAAAGAATATTTGAGATGCTTAAATTTAAGTAAGATAAAAGAATATTTTACATTGGGTATTCTTTTAATTGATTCAAAAATTTAATTAATAATTAGATCCTTAATCACTAATAAAAAAAACATAAATTTATGTGACTGATGTAACATTGATTAGGAGAAATGGATGGTAAAATATACTCGATGGAAAATGTGTAAACATGATAAAAAAAAAACATTTTAAATTTTAAAACAATGTTCTATATTGATTAGCTTTTCTAGTAGATGATTTCAAAAACACATAATTTGTTTTAAAGGCATTACTTTCACTACTTCTCTTCTTACTTCGATAACATTTCTATCCGTCCATTAATCAATCTAATATCTAAAATAACTTATATAATATTGTGAATTTATTCCAAACTATTTGAATGTGGAGACGAGGAAGAGAGAAAGCTTGCTCTCTTACCTTATTGATACCTCATTAATTAATAAATAACATATCTAATAATTTTAGTTATGTCATAATGACGAATCTAGCCACATTATTCTTAACTAAACCAGGACTTTCATGGTTGTTGTCGACGAAATGCATGCATACAACCATTTTTTTCTCCCACAAAATCATATGCTCATTTAATTGACTTTCATTCTCACAGTCATTACAAAGAGAGACAATGGTGCTTTGTTTGCTGTCCATTATAAGATCGAAAATGAGATTATTTTAACAATATTTTATAAATAAAAATTTATATAGATAGATAGGAAATTATATATTTGATAGAATTTTCCTTTCTATAAATTATTTATTAAATTAAATTAATAAACAAGTTATTTTGGAAGATTGTGAAATTCCTTTATATTAAAAACCAAATTTAAACATTTTTTTCGCTTTTGTGAAACAAGTAAATTTTGAATTTGGTTCAAATAATTTTTTCTCTATGTTACTTTTTATCTAGATATTACATGATATTAATTAAATATTTATATATATTTATATGTTTAACAAAAATTTAAAATAGTTATTTCGAATGACACATAATACAATATCAACATGTGTCACTTAAAAAAAGCTTCTAAAATTTGTAAAGTAATTTTTAGTCATTTAACTTAAAATGAATATTGGAAGCTCAAAATAATTAGTTGCAAATTTTAGATGTATAAAAAGTAAAAGTATTTTGCATGGTTCAAAACCAATATTTAAATACTTTACAAGGACTAAACAAATTAATTTCAAATTTTATAAGAATATAAAATAAAGACAAATATATATAAAATCAAAATCAAAATTTGCTAATTTTATTAAAACATATCGAAACAAAATTTATAGTTTATGCCCAAGACATAAGTTTCTTCTTCCTATCAAGTGTTTAATTATTATAATTTTTTACAACTATTGGGAGTGTTTAATTATTATATTTTTTATAACTATTGGGGTGTTTAATTAATTGGCTAAATCTCATAAAAATTGTCCCAGAAAAAATATAATTTATTGTAGTTTTGATTAAATGTTTAAACCAATCAATCATAAAGTTGTGTTAGACAAACACTGAAGAAAGAATATCAGAACATGTAAATGCTCTGTATGCTAAGATGAAGATTAGATCATTAATGTGTATGAACAATAAAAGATTGTGTCAAATTTCACTCTGTCTTAGTAGGCGATGATGATTAGACGAAAAGAAAATGTCTCCTATGTCTGTCTCAAGAAGATTCATACCAAACAACTATATTTAAATATCTTTTGGGATGTAAATTAAAGTTGCAATGACCGTTAACTCTTCTGATACGAACTATTTTTAATTCTAACTCAATTATTTATCTTATACGATATGCACTTTTAACAATTGTTTGTTTAGTGTGAAAGATTCTGATATTGAGAATGGTAAGTAGTGTTATCTATTAAAAATATTGCGTGAAGTAGAGAAGAGAAGAAAAGAAGAATAATAATAAAAAGAAGAATTATTTTTTCCAAGCCTATAAGAAGACGTGCTTTGAAAAGAAGAACAAAGAAGTGAGTCAAAATTTGCAATGTTGAAACTCTGCCAATATTTTGTGCCTAAAGCTTTGTAAATAACATTGTTTGTAAATAATTTTAGTAAATTAGTGAGAGAGCTTAAGTTTGTACACGTCAGAAGATACTACCTTCTCCAATAAGATAAACATGTGATATGTTGATCATCCAAACCTTGTGTTTTTAAAGGTCAAGAGTGGCTTGTCGAAAAAAAAATACCTAATTGAACCATAAGTGACTTGGAAAAGAATACTTTTTTGAGTCAAAAGTGACTTAGGAATGAATACTTTGATTGGATTAGTCAGGAGTGACTGAGAGTCGAAAGAATATTCAGGTTAAGTCAAGAATAATTTGTTGAAAGAATACTTGTTTGAGTCAAAAATGGTTTGGGAAAGAATACTTGTGTGTACTTCACAATGTGAGTCTACCTGCTAAAACTTGAGTAGTTAGTCAAGTACTGGACGTAGTTTATGTGACCAAACAAACTAATATAAAAATATCGAGTATCTTTTCTCTTCTTTGATCTTTTACGTGACATGTTATATATTTGTTTAAGTAACTAAAGAATGAAGAAAGAGTTAAAGCTAACCTTGGGAAGATTTGTTTTCTCTTTATTAGTGGTGTATTAATCTTTGTATCATTCAATAGTAATTACATAGACATATCAATAAACAACTGCAAATTTTAAAAAGTGTAATTCAATCCTTCTTTTTTTGTATTATTTTCTATTCTCTACAAAAATAATTTTTTATATCCTAAATTAATCATAAATCTCTAACATTTAAATGAAAAACGAGAAGGGAATTTGAAATAAATTGTTTATCTTATAGATGTGATTTGAAGAAAGAAAAAATTTATAGATTAAAAATCTTAAGTAGTTAAATCTAGATGTAAAAAAAAATGAAATTAACTATGAAAAATAAAATAAATTTAAAATGTTCTCCATAAAAATATTTTAAATTTAAACTAATCAATTACTCGAGCAACTTATTAATTAAATCCCTGTTGAAATATTTACTTTTTTTTTATGGGAGAGTCGCTTGAATCAGTTATCTATAGGTTCTACGAGAACAAAATGGAAAGAATATATATATATATATATATATATATATATATATATATATATATATATGAAGTTGAGATAAAAAAAACGATGAAAGAATTTATTGATATTACTAATACAAAAATAATGATTCTGAATCTCATATTGAATAAAGGATATGTAATATTTTAATATCTTTATTCTAAAGAGAATAGTTATCAAAGTTAGTTTATAAATAAGAGGTAAATATAATATTTTTGGTGTGAAAAACAAAACATATATATCACTAACAATTTTCTAACACCAAAAGTTAAAAAACCTAATCAGAAGTACATATTTGCATTTTTCTTAACCAATTTATATCAAATTTTCAAAAGTCTATTTTTTTTAATTTTTTCTCTCTGATTATTCGAAGTTTTTCCTATTTATATACATGAATTTTATGTTTCTTGCACATTTCTTTCTTAATTTTTTTTTTAACTTTGATTATTTGAAATGTACTTAATTTATCGTTTGTTTTGAAATTGTTTATTGTATTGAATTTTATTATTTTACACGAGACCATTTTACTGTTAATTGCGTACTTCAGTTAATCTAAATTAAATATCTACCAATTAGATTCTTAGTTTAAATAAAAAATCATTATTTCTTATCTTTTAATTAAATAAATTAAAAACATCTATTTTCACGTAAAATAAGTTAGCCGTGTTATTTCTTATTATATATTCACATATATATTAATTATTATTGTTGAGAGAATAAAAAGGAAAGATCGGAAACTCAGTCAAAACTCTGACTTTATCTTCAACTCAAAATCACTTTTAATTCAAAATCTTAAGACAATTGATTTGTGAGTCTTTCCTTTTTATATATTGTTCTCAACTTTCTCATTTATACTTAACCGTGAGATTTTAAAACTTACACTTAGATATTTTAACAATCACAAATAAGAAAATCTTACAGAGTCTAAATATTTTAACTAAATTCTGAATTTATTTGAATTTTTTTCAAAGTAATCATTTTTAACGAAAAAAATAAGTTCAAAATAACTTATTTTAATAAACTATAAATAAAAATTATTAAAATAAACTGATGCAGAAACTATTTTAAAATATACGGAAACACTTTTAATAAAAAAACACTTTTTTTATAATTATAACTAAGCATATATAATTTTGATTTAAGTAAGAATCACTTATTAATAATAATTATAAAAAAACACTTTATTTTTAAACTTAAGCCAAACTCATCGTCTATCAAACCATTCTGTAAAATAAAAGACGCTAAAATGGTAAACTCTGAATCCATCTATTTCCTCATTAAATTAGTGTTCAATCTAACTCACTTATATATGGACACACACATCTTTTTTTCAATCTTCTACTCATTATTTTACCTCACAAAAACCTTCCATAACACTCTAAGAAGTATGAGATATTTGACTCAATAATGGAAAAGAAGAGTAGTTCACACCATTTGTAGAAAAAACATCACACATCATCAGAATAGCACATCAAGATATGCTTTTTGAATTTTAAGGTGAAATATAGATCAAATTCAATGGATTAATGAACTTGAGATCCACATGCACGCACCAACCCTAACACTGTAAAGATGCTACATGTGTGAATATGTTGAGTAAATTAAATTACTAACTATACCTTGCTTTGGAGAAAGTTGAATCCAGATACCAGAATGGAATACGCATGTGAAATATATATATATATATATATATATATATATATATATATATATATATATATATATATATATATATATATATATATATACCTGTATATAAATTTTCAAAAAGCTTTTAGGAAAAAAAAACATTCAATAGCAAAAGCCATAGAGCAAAGAAAATCACACCTTTTCAACTATGTAGACTCCAAAGTATCTCCCATTATATGATCTTTGGGAAGAGCCAAAACTTTAGATTTCTATTGTGCAAATTTTCTCTATACAAAATGGCTTCTTATATACTAAAACCTTCATATGTTGACTTCAATAAAAAAAATAATATATATATATATATACATATAAGTTGGCATTTTATATTAAGATTGAAAAAGAATTCTTGACATTCCAGGATGATTCAGATTATATATATCACTATAATTGGGTCCTTCAATTCCCTTTTTCTATCATTTTGTTAGATTTTTATATTTAGGCCACCCTTTTTCCTTTTACCACTGTGACTCAACATTCATGCATGGTCTTAAATTTCCAAAAGACTTCAATTTCTTTATCTCAATAATATTATTATTGTTATTGTTGCGTGGACCACAGATATAAGACCACCTACGATAGGTTATTGAGAAAGACATTAAATAAAATTACTTGGTAATAAATAATTCTTCTTTCGGACTTTTTTTTTTTGCATATAAGAAAATATTAAGGGCGTTTTTCTCCTAATTATAATACAGAATGTTTTAAAACGTATTAATTACTAATTATTTATATTTTATTTTATTATGTAGTTTATTCTAACGAATGCTCACATATTCCCCCGTATCAATGACTAGTTTAATAGGGAGAACTTTTACATAAAGGATTATCATTTGGTATATTAATTAGGTTTAGTTTCAAGTTAACCAATTGTTATAGGTGATAATTATATGCACGTCTTAAATAAAGTAAGATTTGGATTGATTTTAAATCTTAAAATAATATTTGATCAAGAAAAAGTCATATTTTGTAAGATATCAGTGTTTAATTATCACTTTGAAATATGTTATGAATCATGTAAAAATATTGTAAAAACTTTAAAATATTAAGAACTCAAATTACCGTACCAATTCTTTTGGTTGTTAATTGTTGATTTTACTTGTAACGGGAGATAATTTTTGAATTTTTGGTTAGATAAAAAAGAGGAATAAAATAAGGGGAAGAATTTTTTTTAGATGCTATTAATTAAGTGAAGAAAAACAAGTAAACCAATTTTTTTTTAAAGTTCTCTTTCTTCTTTTACATATTTATTTTTTCTTAAACTAAACAATAGAACTTTCTAATTAAAAAAAAAATATTTTTTATCTCCATGATTTCCATAACGGTAAATAGTATGACTGGCTTTATTAGGTTTAGGGTTTGAAGTGAAGATATTCCATTCTCATTGATGAGCATTAGCACATCATTCCAACTAATGAAAACTTGATGATAAGAATTTGTCCCTAATTTTCAAAGCCATTTCCAACCTTTGAAGAGCCATTAATATTAACTCCTGCTGCCGGCTGCAGTGTCATAGAAGAAAACATTCCACCATTAAAGGACCTTTGCATTACCTTAATTTTCTATGGGTAACTTTAATGGCCGGCAATGTGAGGTTGAAAATATTATAATTTATGGCATATGAAGTTGCTCATTCAAATGTATGTTATGCCACTTACTTAATATGCATATTATTATTGTGATAAAACTATAATTTTTATTAAAATATGAAATAAATAATACTTGTAATAATGTATATAAATTTTATCCATTGTAGTACAATTAGCAGTATTCAATTTGTCTTGAACATTTTTTTCTTCCAAAATCATGTCCCTAATATTAATAAAAAAATACTTTTATTTTTTATTTAATTCTCTTAATCTCCTTTTTCATCAATATATTTTATTGTTTTCATTTTTGTTCACTACTTATGTGAATAGTTAAAGTAACTTTATATATAAGGCAAGTTGGACAAAAATATCAATGCATTTTACTTCAAGTTAAAAAGACTATTCACAATTAAGGGTATGAATTATGAGAAAAATAATTAATCAAAGAGACATTTTATATTGAATCTTACAACTAGAACTAAAAGCAACTTCTAATTTGGGTTTTATAGTTCAGTATGTTTATCCAGCTGTGCTTAAAATATTTAATAATTTTAGGTTCTTGAGCATGTGATTTAGCCATGTAATGGTAACTTGAACTCTAGCTGGCATATCGATTTGGCCTGTAAGAAAAAAATAAATACTACAAAAAAAAATGTTATGTAATTGGGACAATCATTTAATGATTAATTCAAAAATATATTCAATGACAATAAAACATAATTTTAATACTAAAAATTCTTAATTTTTAAAACAGATTCTAAATTAATAAATATCTGAATTTTTTATCTCTAAATTAGTTTATACTTAATGAACTTCTTTTACATAATATTTTTTAAAACTTTTGCTTCAATAAGAATGTTTAGCATTAATTTATCAAAGATTAATTGAAGATAAGATGCTATAGACGAACTGCTAGTTTTTGATGCATTATTATGATTCTTACATAAGAAAAACCAAGTGGGTCAGTTTTCAACAGATCTTGGTCAAGTAGTTTGGATTAAGTTGATAACATAAGATCATTTGCACACGACCTTTAATTAGTCGACCTTAATTTTTTTTAATCAGGGACAAAAACATATTTAATCTCTGTGAGACACATAGTTTACCTTCATGAAATGTCAACAGCCTTTCTGTATATGCTACACATCATAGAGATTTGATTAATTTTTCATTTTTTTTATGTAAGATTACTACGCAATTCTAAACAATGTCTATTATAAGCATTTTTTTTAATTACATAAAATTAGTGAAGCTGATAAATAAATTTATTGGACCTTCAATGAAATAAATTTTTAATTGGTGACTATCTACAGTTTTCAAAATTAATTAACAATTATATTCTAGCAGTCGCCTGCCACTTTATTATAGTCTAACCTATTTACATTACAACCCTAATTTGTGAGAAGAAAATTTAAATAAATTAATTAGTAGTAGTTATTGAATTTCTATTCTATTTAATATTTACAAAGTAGAGGGAGAGGAGGAGGTGGACAAGGGTGGGGTGGTGCCGCTAAACAAGGCGTTGGAATGGTTCTGAGATGGTTATTAGTTTACTGGTTAATTAGCATTTCTGATTACCGCAAATGCAGCAATCCCTCCTTTGAAAATAGTTTTTCAACAATATAAGATTTTGATTGAGGGACAAGGCAAATCCAAAGAATATCCATGATTTGATGAAATATTTACATTGTCAATACATTCTAATTGAACTCAAAAACAAAAGAAGAAAGCAAGAGCCAAAGCACAAAAAACAAAGGAAAGGAATAAAATATTTATTTTTATAAGTAAATAATTAAATTAAAAATGAGTGTTCTAACAGTGATACTCAATTTCTCAAACAATTCTATGCTATCAGAATGAAAAGATTCAACAAATTTCAAAGTTGAGAAGTTAGCACAGGGTTGTGTATAACTGCCTACAGTAAATGAAGAAGTGATGATCACTATCTGTTCGATTCATTGTTTCTACTGTATCTGGGTTTGGCACTGTTCACTTGACTATATACCTCTGGCTTTATGGTGCTTGCAAAGGCATTCCAACCTAGAAGGTACGGCATTATATACTGCACAGAAAAGCAGCAAAAGTACAATCAAAATATGAATCAGCTAGCATAAAGGAAAATTGGATTCACTTAAGAAAACAAAATGTTGTACAACCACCTGTTTCTAAATACTATATTTTGTTTATTCAATAAACATAACCAGGAATTTTTCATTCCAAATTATAATAGGATAATGGCAATTAATATTCACTACTAGCGGAAAGAGAGAGACTTAGAAACCATACATTGAAAATTGACCTTAAAACTGCTAGCTGTGCCCTTGTAACCGGGAGATAGATGTTTTCCTCAGTTTCCTCCATGTCCGCAGGTTTTTTATAAACACCTTAGGAAATTGACATAACAGAGTCAGAACTGAAGTAGATATTTGCAGCATTTAATATTTTTCCCTTACATTTCAGGTATTGGCTTAAAAATGGGTAAGCTAAATTATTACTTAAAGTGAGTACATAAAGACTAATTACTGTTAAAATATTGCATCACTAAGATATCGATTAGCAGTTAAACAAAACAGTAAACTGAATCAATCTAAGTGCGCAGAGTATCCAACAACTTCAAGATGGTATGAAAGTAAAATCAGATTGACACAATAACAGCAACAGAAGTTTATGAATAAAGAGAATTACTTAAGCTAAATGAGTGACCAGTAGCATCCAGAAGTGGCTCCAACTTCAAAACTTTTCTGACTTCAATTCCATTGCTGCATAATAACAATACAATTTTCAAAATGCTCTAAAAGATGAAGTCTCAGCAGCCATTACTTAAAAAAGAACAAAAACTCGACAGGTGAAGAGGACACTGATTTAGTTATTTAGTTATTAGTTAATACAGATGAATTCACAGAGAAAGAAACTACCTTTTCGCCTTAGCAATCTTACGGGAAAATTCCCAAGAATCCCTTGCACCAAGGCTAATTACAGTTCCCATTTCACTCACCGAAAGTGAGAATACCTGCACTCAAGCAAAGTTAACAATTACCTCATGTTCTAGGTTCAACAGAATCATAAATTCCAATGAAATCACATCAGCTTTCCTTTATGGTTCAATGGGGGAAGCCCACAAGTGGTCCTATTAAGAGAAGGTTAGAGAGAAATGGAGGCATAGTGTATTGCAAGGTTTGACATTGAATCTGAACACACTCCTTGCATATGTCATTATGGGTAGTTTTAACAACTAAGCTGTCTTAAAGGAACAATGAAATAATATCTTTATTTTTTTTTACTCAAAGAAGGGATAAAAACCAATAGGTTGAACTGGCAATGGCAAACATATAGAAGCATCAATACAATGAACAATGATATATTACGATGAGTTGCTACTTGTTAGTGATAGGATGGCATGAGAAAAGAGACCATAAATAAAATTCATGATGTACTTGATCATGTCTAATTGAAGTCTCATTCAAAAACAAAAAAATAAACCTCCTTAATTTCCTTCATTTCAGTTTTACATAATGGCCTGGTCATGAACTTCTTCAACTTCAAGTTTTACACAAGTCCAACCACTGCATAGATTTCTCCCAAAGCATTCTTTTTTTGTTTAACACCACCTCTAAAATGAACTGTCAGTATTATCCATTAAATTAGCATAATTTCCAACTAATCAAAACTCAAGTTTCCCCAAAGTGACACACACAAAGACGACGTACCAACAATCACTCAAACTGATATCAACACATTTGAAGAGCAAAAACATAGGAATCTTGAATCACCCAGGCAAAACCCCTAAAGTATACCAAATGGATTGTATTTTCTGAGAAATCCTAAGTTCCTTAGAGGAACACTCCCCACTGTCTTTATCTATATTGTAAGTTACATTTTAAACAAGACCTAATGAGAAATTATTACTTTGGTCACACATAATTGAGCGTGGTTAACTCTAAATCTTGAATTTATGTCACATAAATATTCTTGGGGATCATGCCAACATGATGGTCTGGGACAATATGCTAATTTCTCCAATCTAACATGTTGTATTTATCCACACAATGCATCAGTGGACTTGGAGTAGAACATTCACAAGAATACATAACAAATCCTTGTATTTTAGAGAAACCAAAACATTAAGTATGCCAGAAATGTCTGAGTATCTCTCGGACACTCACTTATTTTAACAAGGCACCAAACCTAACTTAATAAGGAAAGTTAACAAAAATGTAAAAGACTAATATATATAATAGTAGAAAAATTTAATATCTCCACCGTACAAAGGTGTCCTCTTAAATACTCACTAACATGATCTGGTAATATTATATTAACATAGAGAAGGAACCTAAAAAGTGGACTAAACAAAAATTTGAGTAACTTAATTATAATATTTTTTTCAAATGTGAACCCCATGACAGTTACCTAAGTATTAGGGTCAATAGAAGAATCTCAAATTACCTGCTTTTGCTTCCAATCGTATATGGATTCTTCAGTACCAACCGAAGGAGCAAACTGGAGCAACATATAACCTTCCCTAGACACCTCAAACGCCCCAGACTGCAAAAACAAACACCAAAACCTTCTGCCATAACTAAACAGTTCACTCACTCTAAAACACACAAACCCCAGAAACTCAGATATCAGAGCTTACAGCTTTCGATTCAAACTCCGGAGGTTTAGGAGTCAAGGTGAGCACACCCTTCGCTGTGTAAACTGAGTAATCTGCGTACACCCTTTGCGGCAATTCTGCAACTGAAAACACAAACACCCATTATTCCACACCCAGTTAAAAAAAACAAAAAAAATGATGAATTTTAGAATTAAGTTGAAGAATAAACCTGTAGGATATTGTGGCAGCGGTGGGAATGGTTCAACGAGGTTGGATTGGTGGCACCTGACAGAGAGTGATGTTGGGAAAATGGAAGAGAAGTTCCGGTTCAACGGAACAATGAACTTGGGAGGAACAAAAGAGTGGAGCGGTAGTGAGTGATGCTTTAAGGTAAGAAGGGAGCGAAGAACCTCGGACATCTTGTGCGTCTACTTCCTCTCCTCCTCTTCTTATCATACTTATATATATATATATATATATATAACCATTAAATTAAACCTAAAATATTTATATTTTATATAAATATGTATAATTATTATATTATATAATTATATAAAATTATAATCATTACTGGTAGAAGATGTTTCCTCTTCTACCTTTATTCAATAATTAAATTTTAAATTCTAAATCCTAAATTTCATGTAAAAGAAATTAAACTGTAAAAGAGATTAGACTAATTCTTATTAAGGAATTATAAGATAGATTGTTAGAAGTACTAATCTACATGGAGCTCAAGTAAATAATATCAAAGCTGAATTTTGGCAGCATTTTAATTCACGCGAAAATTTCTTGCATCCGATCATCAGTGACCTACACCTATGCATCCATTAATTTATAAAAACCCAAAAATATTCTTGAAGTGAAAATAAGTTTTTGGAAAATATTTTTTGGAAATAGATTCTAGATAAATTTTTTCAAAATGTAAATTTTATATTCTGGAATATGTTTTTTCAGAATTTATTTCTAAAAATTATTTTTGAAACACGAAATTTAGATTTTGGAAAAAACTTTCTAAAATTTATTTCTTGAAAGCATTTTCCGAAACGTAAATTTATGTTTCAAAAAATATTTTCCATAAATTTTTCTGAAAGTATTTTCCATAAGCTAATGGAGAGGGTACTTAAGTAATTGTGCAATTGTGATAGGGTGCAAGTAAAAAATGATGGGGTGTAAAAGGTTTTTGCTTAAAATTCATTCATAAGTTGAACTTTTATGTAATATACATCTTTATGCACTTTCAAGTCTTTCTTTACATACTTCCAAAATTTTTAAAATTGTTCAAATTTCCTTAAAATAATAGTATAGAGATGAAAATGCTTCTGCACCTCTAATTTCGAAAATTATTATTCTAGAATAAGGTATTTCGTAACTCAAAAAACTATTCCGGAATGACCTATTTCGGAACTATATATTAAATTCCAAAATAGGTTTTTTAAGTTACGAAACACCTTGTTCCAAAACAATAATACAATGGAAATCCATTATGGAACAGCTAATTTCGGAACTTTGGCTTACGGAATGTCCAATTTCGAAACTCAACCAATAAGTTTCAGAACAAATTGTTTCGTAACACATTCTCACCCCTCAAATCCATTTCAGAATAATTCATTTCGGAACACTCCTATTGACTTACGGAATGCTCAGTTCCGAAACTCAGTCAACATATTTTAGAATAAGTTGTTCCGTAACACATTCTCACCCCCAAATACATATTTCGGAACTGAAAGGGCAAAAAGGGCAATGTTGAAATTTTTGAAAATTTTGGAGTTGCCTTAAGAAGGCTTTGAGGTGCAGGAAGAAGCAGTTCATATACACTTATTTATAATGTTTTAGACTAATCCCAAATGGAGTCAATTTTGAAATTGAAATTAAATTCAAAAGCTCTCAAATAATGGCTCATATGTCAACATGGTTTTCATGCCTCTCCAAAATACTTTCCACTCCTAGGCTACCAAGTGAACGTTTTTGTGCGTCAATGTAGAACTGCTAAGTGGCCTTCTTCACACCTTCCAAGATGTTGCAGCCAAGCCATTCAACTCCCATGCTAAATCAACCTTTAGGCCGATGCCATTTAAGCCCTAGGTGCATGTGGGAAAAATTATGTTGGAAGTATGGTGCAATTTGATAAGAGTTTGACTTTATTAATGTCAATTGACTCATAATCTTCATTTATTCTCTTAGTCATGTCTCTAGTAATTGGTCCTTTCCAGAGGAGCCTTCTATCATCCCTCTTTCTTGAAGAGGATTTATCCTCAAATCTAAAGCTTCGGCCTCTTCATTAGTACCATCTGAAAAAGGAATGAGATGAGTGACATTAAAGGTAATGTGTACTCCATAAGCATCAGACAGGTTTAACTGATATGTATTATTATTGACTCTTTTGAGGACTTGAAAAGGACCGTCCCCTTGGAAGTTGAGTTTGGACTTTCTTTGCTCGAAAATTTGTCATTTCTTACGTAAAGCCAAATCCAATCCCTTTTTTCAAAAGTCATTTCTTTCTTTCCCTTATTGTTTTGCTTAAAATATTTCTTTGTTTGTTGTTGTATTTGATTTCTAACCCTTTCATGTAACTTTTTAATGAAGTCAACCTTGAATACCTCTTCTTTATGAGTAAACTCAAGTGGATTTGGTAAAGCTATTAAGTTTGAAGGTATAAGAGGGTTAAAACCATATACAGCCTTAAATGGAGAAATTTTAGTAGTCTTTGTGGACTACTCAGTTATATGCAAACTCAATATGGGAAAGATACTCATCCCAAGATTTGTGGTTTCCTTTCAAATTGCCCTTAACATAGTGGATAGATACCTGTTTACTACCTATGTTTGTCAACCTGTTTGAGGATGACAAGAGGTTGAAATTGAAGTTTAGTTTCTAATTTTTTCCAGAGTGTCATTCAGAAATGACTAATGAATTTTGGGTCTCCATCTGACACTATGATTCACGGTATGACATGAAGTTTAACCACATCTCTTAGGTAGGGTTTAGCTATGTTGCTTACATCATCTACTTTGTGGCAGGGTATAAAATGAGACATTTTACTAAATCTGTCCACTACCACAAAGACAAAATCAAAGTCCCTCTAGATTCTGGGTAATCGTAGAACAAAACTCATGTTAATGTTTTCACAGGAAGTACAAACAATGGGTAATAGAGTTTATAATCCATGAGGCATCATCTTAAATTTAGATTGTAAACATGAAATACATTTATGACAATGCCTTTGAACATCTCGCCTCATATTGGGCCAATGAAAATTTTCTTTTAGCAAACTTAGAGTTTTATCAACTTCAAAGTGACCCATGAGATCTCCCTCATGTATTTCCTTTACAAGGAGTTTTCTATGAGATCCGTGGGGTACACATAATTTTGCTTGTTTAAAAAAAGACCCTCAGATTCATAAAAACCTCCATGCGCCTTGTGCTGGCAATTAGCAAAAATATAAGAGAATTCAAAATCTTAAGCATAAAGTTTAGATATGTGATCAAATCCAAGAATTTGGGAAACAAAATGTGTCTTCTAGATAAGGCATTAACAACAATATTATTCTTGCCCTTCTTGTATTTAATCACATAAGGAAATTGTTTTAAAAACTCCATCAATTTTACATGTCTTTTATTAAGCTTGCGCTGACCCTTTAAATATTTTAATGACTCATAATCATTATGAATGACACGCTCTTTGGAAACAAGGTAATGTTCCTAAGTCTAAAGGGCCCTCATGAGTGCATAGAGCTCTTTGTCATAGGTGGGGTAGTTGAGGAAAACACTATGAAATTTTTCATTAAAGTAAGCAATGGGGTGTCCTCCTTGCAACAAAACCGCATTCTAGCTTAAAAGTTATTGAAAAGTCAAGCAGAGCTAGAACGGTGCATTAGTAAGTTTTTCTTTTAACTCTTGAAATATTTTTTCTTATTTTTTTTTGTTTTTTTTTTCTAATGGAATGTGACATCTTTTTTTACCAACTCATTGAGTGGTGAAGTTAGACTAGAGAAATTAGGCACAAGTTTTCTATAAAATCTTGTGAATCCATGAAAACTCTTAACTTCTCCCACATTCTTTGGAGTTGGCCATTCTTGGATGACTTTTATTTTTGCGAGATTAACATGGACCTCATTTTTATTGACTATGAACCCTAAGAGCACAACACTATCTACACAAAAGGTACATTTTTCAACATTTGCAAACAATTTATTTTTTCTAAGTATAGACAACACTTCCTTAAGATGGTATAAATGTAAATCTAAACTATGAATGTACACCAAAATATCATCAAGGTAAACTACTACAAACTTACCTATGCAATCCCTAAGAGTATGATTCATAAGCCTCATAAAAAGTGTTCAGTGCATTAGTAAGACTAAAAGACATCATCAATCACTCATATAGTCTAAATTTGGTTTTGAAAGTGATTTTTCACTCATCACCTTCTTTAATTCAAATTTGGTGATATCCATTTTTCAAATCAATTTTGGAAAATACAGTAGACCCATGCAATTCATCAAGCCTAAGGATTGGATGTCGGTATTTGATTATGATAGTGATGTTATTGACTGCCTGGGGATTCCGTATCACACAAAATTTAGTTTTTTAAAAGAGATAAAATTTGATTTTGATAGAGATAAAATTTGCACACCATACCATGCTCCCATGTGCTTGATGCATGCAAACATGTACACTACGATTTTGCTAGGTACATATCACCAATATACACATTGGAAGAAGTATCTCATGTTTACAAAGACCTATTTATTGAACTCATAAATAAAGATTACTGCTTACAGTGGTCATATATTATAGTCAAATTGTTCCTACAGAGCCTGAGGGCCAAGAACAATAAAAGTTCTTGCGAAGCCTTGAGGCTGAGAACAAAACTTCAAGGTGTCAACTATCCTGGTCTCTCTCTCTCTGTGGTCTTCTCGGAAGTACCCACCTCAGTTACCAGAAGTATATTGTATAATAAGGTAGATCTAATAGCCCAAAAAAGTCCCCTTCGCCACACCCACTATCTTCTATTTATACTATTGTGGTTGACATTATGAGGAAGACGTATAGCCTCTCAGCCTTCAGAGATATGATGACTGTTCTGCACTATGTCAGAGGGAAGACGTGCAGTCTTTCTTGTATGAGGTTACTGTTCTGCACTGTGTCAGAGGGAAGACGTGCAGTCTTTCTTGTATGAGGTTGTTGTTCTGCACCATGTCAGAGGGAAGACGTGTAGTCTCTCTTGCATGAGGTTGTTGTTCTGTACCATGTCAGAGGGAAGACGTGTAGTCTCTTCTGCGCAAGGTAGGCGTGCGGTCTCCTCTTTGTCAGGTAATGCGAGCGTCGTTCCTTGGGATTTGTTCTTTTGTCAGATGTAAGGTGCTTATTCCCAATGCAAAGGGAATGGAGATGTTGGTTTGTTGGTATTGGCTTGGTGCCTATCGTCTTGGCTACTTGTCAGCTTGGTTACCTGTCGGCCATACTTGTAGGCCTAGGCACTTGTCGGCCATACTTGTAGGCCTAGGCACTGGCCATATGGTACACAAGCCTCCCAAGCTTGAGTAGTGGTTGAAGTATAAAGAGCTTCATAAGTAGTGTTGTCGGCTTGAGCTCTTTGGGGACTTGTCGGCCTGACACTCGTCGGCCATTCTTGTAGGACCAGGCACTTGTCGGCCTGGTTACTTCTCGGCCTGGTCACTTGTCGGCCATACTTGTAGGCCTAGGCACTGGCCATATGGTACACAAGCCTCCCAAGCTTGAGTAGTGGTTGAAGTACGAAGAGCTTCATACGGAGTGTTGTCGGCCACATTCTTTGATGGCCATGTAGCTTAACATGTAATGTTGTCGGCCACACTTGATGGCCCTATAATGCACTGCCTCCCAGCTTTCGAGCTTTTGGCGCTACAATGGTTTTCACACTTGAAAGTCGTTGACCCCGTTGATTATGGGAAATTCATGCCATCTTCTTGTTTGGTATAGTATTTTTCCCTTCCTGAAGGTTAGGTTAAGCGTGGCTTTTGGGCCTTGGGCCTTCTCTTGATGGGACTGATGTGTTGCAAACCCTCGAGATCTGTAAGATCAAATGGTTGGAAGGTGAGGGGTCGTTGATCTCCTTCCCTACATTCTCTATAAGTGGAGGTTTGGAAGTTTACTTTGGCATCTCCCAGTGCTTTCTTCCTTTAAGGTCCGATATCTTTTTCTCTTCTGGGAGCTGTCATCTCTTCGGCCTTAATTGTGTGTTGTCGTCTCTTCGGCCTTAAGGTAATCATGTCCTTTTCGTCCTTGTATTCTACTTCTCGGTCTTTTTCTACTTCTCAATCTTCCTCCACTTCCCGGTCTTCTTCTACTTCTAAATATTCTAGTATGCCTGGGGAGTTAGTTAGTTCCCCTAAAGACTCCCCGCCTTCGGGTGTTTTGGTAGTGAGGAACACTGACGTGGCCGAGGAGTCATCGGGAGATACCACGTTTAGTGATCCCCCCTTTAGGTCTGGGTATGATTGGGTGAGCGATCTAGTTTTGCAGCAGTCTTCTAAGTATCGCTGGCCTTCCTCTCTAGAATACTTTGTCGCGAGTGTCCCTATGGTAGTCCCCGAGGTTGAGAGCGATTTCGTGTCGATGGAAAAGTGTTCGGCTAGTGATCGCGTCTGTTATGGCCGGGAAGAGGGCGAGTCCGATTTCTTCTTCATGTATTCGGCCTTCTTCACCGATGTTCACGTTCGCCTTCCTCTTGATGAGTTTACTATGGGGGTTTTGCGTATTTTGAATGTTGCCCCCACCCAACTGCACCCTAACTCTTGGGGTTATCTCCAATGTTTTCGGCTTCTTTGTGAAATGTTCGGTCTTGTTCCTTCTCCCCAATTGTTCCTTCATTATTACAGTGCTCGTCCCAGCAACCCCGTTCGTTGGGTGTCTTTGGTTAGTCAGTCTGGGGGTGCGTTGTTTTCTCCTTACACTGTTTCTTATAAGCGTTTCAAGACCGGGTTCTTTCGTGTTGCCATAGAGCCGGCAGGGCGTCAGTACTTCTACTATGGTGACATTCCTAAGTTTCCTTTTCATTGGACGCCCAATCCTGTTCATTACTTATACTGGCCTAGGTCATCAATGACCGATGAGGACCAGATAATTTTCAATCTTTTTGATAGACTTCCGAGGAGGTTACCTACCCGGAAAATTCTCAAGCTTTACCTTTGCTCTCAGCGCTGGGTTGATTTGAGTGGTATGTGCGTTCTTATGTTTTCGTATGGTTCTCGGTCAATATTAACTTAAATAAACTCTGTTTGTCTTGTTGGTAGGTATCATGGCTCAAGCAGGTGCATCAGACATGCTCACTAAGCTGTGCTTAGAGAAGGCGCAACGCACACGAGAGGCCGCCAAGGGTGCCTCTTCTAGTGCCGTTAGGAATTCGGCTTCTCATCCTGCTCAACAGGTCCCTCCTGTTGACCTTGTTCCTCCCTTGGTCTAGAAGAAACAAAGGAAGAGGAAGAATAAGTCCAAGGAGAAGCGTCAGGACGCTCCTGAGCGCCCTCCCAAGAGGGCTAAGACTCTTGGCGAAGATGTCGGCAGCAGCGGGAGCAAAGCTTTGGTCTCTCATGACCTTGAGTTCCACAAGGGCGTGAATGTTGCCCTTACTCAGACTGAGAACGAGGTCTTGTTGTCATGCTTCAAGGGAGGAGACTTCATGACTGACCTGCTGGAACTCCAAGCGCGAGCTATGGCTGCTGTTCGCCTCTTGGCTCATGAACGTTCCCAAGAGTCGGCCAAGGAGCTTGAAGATCTGAAGTTAAGGTTAGCCGACTCCCGAGGCGCACTGAAGAAGGTCATGGAGGCCAAATTTGCTCTGCAAGACCAAGTCAACAAGCTGACTTCTGAGCTTTCGGCTTCAAAGTCCGACAACTCTAAGCTGGAGACGCGGTGTGGTGAGTTGGAGAGGAAAGAGGAGGAGTTGACGGCCAAACTATCTAGGCAGCATGAAGAGCTTCACGGTGTTATTCAGGATCGTGACGATGCCTTGTCGGTGAAGGATGAGACTATTGCTAAGCTTGAGCACGAGGTAGCTACCCTCAAGGATTGTGTCCTGAACGTTGCTGAGGAAGGATTTAACCAAGCTGTTCGGCAAGCTGTTCTGCTGTATGGGGTGCCTGCTGATGGTAACCAGTTTGATGTTGAGAAGGAAGTTTTTCAAGGTCAGCTTATTCCTATTGAAGATATGCCTAACAAGGGAGCTGACAAGGTTGACGAGGGGGGAGAGGTTGATGGTGGAGATGAGGAGGTACTCCTAGGCCTGGTCACTTGTCGGCCATACTTGTAGACTGGCCATATGGTACACAAGCCTCCCAAGCTTGAGTAGTGGTTGAAGTACGAAGAGCTTCATAAGTAGTGTTGTCGGCTTGAGCTCTTTGGGGACTTGTCGGCCTGACACTCGTCGGCCATTCTTGTAGGACCAGACACTTGTCGGCCTGGTTACTTCTCGGCCTGGTCACTTGTCGGCCATACTTGTAGGCCTAGGCACTGGCCATATGGTACACAAATAAATATGAAAAAAAACATTAAAGGGGAGACCTAAGTCGAGGTGTATAAAGACTAATATAGACATAAAAAAAACAACAAGGTTGGTCCAAAAAATGCTCATATTGTCAAAGTATTTCATATACCATTAACCAAACTATTTCATGAATATGTGTTTGTGATTTATTTTCCTCTTCATATTAACATATAGTGCATAATTTCAATAATTAACAACAACTTTTAACTAATAAATATAATTGAAAATAATTCACAAATAAATTAATTTTTATTTGAAATTTGTAAACCATTTAATTATTTTTTAATTATAAAAAATACAAATTTTACTTCAAATAAGAATTTAATAATTTATTATAATTTTTTCTTTCAATTTTAGTTTTAATATAAAAATACAGTTTAGTTACAAACTTATTATAAATTATTATGTCGAATTTAAATTTATTATAAAATGTAAAATAAAATAGTTTATTATTTATTTTCTATTATAGTTAATTAGTTGGAAATATATGTGAAATATTTCATTTTACTCTCTTTATATTATTCTTTTAAAATTTTAATTCAATTATTTTTATATTATTTTTTATTTTAATTTAAATAAATTGGTAACTTATACAGTAAAAAGAGTAATATTTTAGAAATTAAAACTAAAAAAGTTTATGGAGAGATATAAAATAGAAAATGTGTTAATGGAGTAAAATTCAGTCCTAAACTTATCAAATAAGCTTTAACGATGTCATTTAAACCTTAGGTCTGTGTCAGAAAATTTATGTGGAAAGGATGATCCGATCTATGAAGAGATGAAGAGTGTGAAAATTGATCCTTAGTAGAAGAGTCTTCTATCATTTATAATATTTTTATAATATTACGATAATTATATAAATAGTATTATTTTATTAACATTATATTTATATTTAATGTTTATAATATATAATTATTATACCTTATTAATTATTACGTGTAACTTTATTATGTATAATATCATAACATTATGTATAAAATATTAGTTTATTGGTAAATTATATTAGTCATTAGATTATTATAGCATAGTAATTATATATTTATATAATTTTATTTATAAAACATATTTTAAATAGTTTGAATAATATATATTACATTGATAAACTAAATATAATTAAATTTTAAAGATAATGTGTTGTTTATAAATAATTTTATTTTCCTCACCCACGTTGCTAAATTGAAAAGGGATTATGTATACATATATACGAACTCAAGCTCCTTGGATTTGTTAAAGTATTTGGAAGAAGCATTTGATGTCTCCTCCGTGCAGCTACTGCGGCCAAACCTCGTTCATCCGGGATGATGATTCTGGCGAGTTGATCTGTTCCTCGTGCGGTGCCCTTCAGCAATTCGACCAATTCGAAGCGCAAATCGGCGGCATCGATGGTCCCCAGGGTACCTTCATCCATGTCGGCACTGCCGGTTCCGGCAGCGTATACTCCTACAAAGAGAGGAAACTCTTTGCCGCAAAAAGCACCATTGAAGAAGTAACCTACAGCCTAGGGTTATCTTCCAAGAACGTCGACGTCAGGAGCATGGTGCACACCATCACCGAGGGTGAGTTTGGCCAGGGCGAGTGGTTCCGCGTGCTCGTCGGCGCCTGCTCGTATGTTATCATGCGGAGGGAGGACCGACCCTTGCCCATGGCGGAGGTCGCCTCCACCGTGGGGTGCGACGTGTATGAAATCGGCAGGATGATTCAGCGTGTTGTTGATTTTTTGGATCTGAGGCCTGATTTTCCCGAGTTTGACATTGTGCATTCGTTGGAACGGACAATTAAAAATTCGATATTTTTTGCTTCTGCTGATAGGGGTGTGATTGAGAGGATGCGGAAGCAGGGGGTGTTTTTGATTCAGTGTGCGGTGAAGTGGTTTTTGAGCACCGGGCGCCGGCCGCTTCCGCTGGTGGTGGCGGTGTTGGTGTTTGTGGCTGAGTTGAATGGGATCGTGGTGGGGATGGAGGAATTGGCTAAGGAGGTTCATGCTAGGGTTTCGACTTGTAGGCTTAGATATAAGGAGTTGCTGGAGACGCTTGTGAAGGCTGCGCAGGTGTTGCCTTGGGGTAAGGATGTTACTGTTAAAAACATTATCAGGAATGCGCCTTTGGTGATTCTGTATATGGAGAGGAAGGTTATGTTGAATCCTGGGGAGATTCAGGAGAAGAGGAAGGGTCTTGATCGAGCTGCGGTGGACTTGGAGGATGTGGTTGCTGAATGCTTGAGACATGATGAGGAATTTGAATATGGCGTTGATGGGGTGACTTCGCGTAAGGATTTACAGTACTTTTCGTTGGAGAGTAAAACTGTTGGGGATGCTGACAGAATGCAGATTTCCCCTGAATGTTTGTCTGTGATGTATAAGAAGTTTTTAGATCAAAATCGTTGTGCTGAGTCGGTGAGAGGGAGTGGGAATGCTCGGAAAAGGATTAGTTTTCAGTTTGATTTGCTAGAGTGTAGGGAGTGGTGGGATGGAAAATCTGAACTGAGCAAGAAGCTTATGCTTAAAGAACTAATGGAGAAGGATGTTGGTGTGGATAAAATGCCCCCATCATTTGTCAATGGTCAATTGAAATGTAAAATGAGGCAGGAGAGAATCAATGCTGCTAAGTTGCGGATAAAACGTATTATGCATCCGTTAGATGCTGATCTGGGTGATGCTGAGGTTCCTGTCCCTTTAGGTAGCTCTTGTCCTGGAAGAAGGAGGAAGAGAAAAGGAATGGTGGTTGACAATGTTGATTGGGAAGACCTTATTATTGAGACCCTTGTTCTTCATCATGTAAAAGATGAGGAAATTGAGAAGGGGCATTACAATACCTTACTCGATCTACATGTGTTCAACTCTGGCATTGAATGACAGGTTTAAGATATACAGGCGTTCTGTGAGAAAGTTGAGAAATTTCAGATATACTGCTATTGTAATTGTCCATTTACATTTTGTCCTAGACAGCCATCTAGAGCAGATGTTATGTGGCTGCAAGTTTTGTACGAACATTTTTTTGGTATGAATGATGATGGCAATATTGTTCTTTACTTTTAAATAGTTCAGGCACCTTAATGTACATACTTGATATCAGGACACAATGATGATTCTATAATATACATCTTATTTTGATTCTGCTTTTAAGATATTACAGTTCAAATTTTAGTTACAGCTTATTTTTGGTGATGATAGAGTTTTGGAATATTCGTTTTTAACCAATGGTAGGGTTTGGGAAGATTCGTTTTCAACTTTTCTGTTTATAAGTGGCCGGGACCGTAAATGCAGCTGTTGCTTGGCATGTTTTACTTGTTATGTTTCTGTGCATTTCAACAGGTTGATGTGTGTTGTGTAGATGTAGACTCATGATTACAACCAACTTAAAACAGTAAAAGGAGATCATCAAAGCAGGTAAGAAGCATCTGTAGCAGTTGTGTTGTTTTGTGCCTTATGAAATCACCTCTTCATAAATATATATGTTTCCCGAATCTTGTGTTTTGGCTGATAATCTTTTCAATGGGAGTGTTCCTGATCTTGGAAGACTGGCTTCTCTTGAAGAGCTCAAGTTGGGTGGCAACAAACTGGGTCCTGAATTTCCTTTCATTGGGCAAGAATCTCGTGAGGGTTATCTTGAGCAACAACTCTTTGAGATGTAGAATCCCTCCCCAACTCATGCATGCTCATAAACTTCAGCTACTAGACATCTCTTCCAATGCAATATTTGGAAATGTCCCATGATTTATTTTCTCTCTTCCTTTGCTCAAGTACCTAAACTTGGCTGCAAACCAATTGAGTGGTTCCCTTTCTTTGAATGTGTCATGCAGTTCTGCTCTATCATCTGTTGATATCTCACACAACCTCTTGGTGGGAACTTTGCCATCATGTATTGGTTCAAAGGCTTTAAACCGAACAACACGTTATTCTGGGAATTGTTGTCAACTGGGAGCTTAAATGATCAATATCCATCTTCTTATTGCCAGAAAGTGGAGGCTTTAGCTGTTAAAGCTTCACCTAGATGGAAGAAGATGAGATCAGAGATGCAACTAGACATAAAACTTGGAATTATTTTTGCGGCAATTGCAGGGCTTCTTCTGGTTCTTATCATTCCGTGTATCTGCAGAAAGTTCAAAGCAAAAAAGGCAGACGTTAATTATAAAATAGATACCTCTGCTGCTGATGTCCGTGCATATCCAAGATCAAATATTAATGCAAGTAAGGACATTAGTATCATTATTATTTAAATGATAAAAATCTCATCTTCTGACGTATATTTTTGCATACTGCATTTCTCTCTTAGAGGCAAATATGTATTTCACTTTGAATCTCTATTATTAGTTTTGGAACTTTAGAATATAAACAGAGAGTAATTTTTAAAATTAGAGACACTATACTTTAAACTTCTATCAGGTGGGTGGAATGCGATTTATTTATTCAATTAATACGATGATAAGATATTATACAATAAGCTTGGTTGTTGTTGTATGGTGATATGATAAATCGTGTAAATGTTAACTTTAGATCATAATTTTCGTTCCTGTTATGGCAGTTTAGTTCTGTGTAATAATCTTAATGCTTTGTTTAACTCATGCATGAATTGTATTCTTTTGGCCCTGTGGATATAGGACATGTTCCTCTAGCTATGAGGCAAACTTTTCTTGGATTCCCATCATACTACATTTTTTAATTAGAAGAAATTGAAGATGCTACAAATAACTTTGACCCATCAAATCTAATAGCAGATGGATCACAAGGACAGGTAAAAGAATCTTCATATTTGTTCATTGGTTTCAGAATGATACACTATACAACACCAAGTGGTAACTTCCTTTATACTCTTGCATTTTCACAGCTATACAATGGTTGGCTCACAAATGGTTCAATGGTTATGGTCAATCGTGTAAAACTAAAGCAGAAGTGTTTGCACAAAAACAGTATTGAGTGCTTCAAGGTATTACCCTATATAAGGCACAGGATTTTGGTGAGTATTTTAGGACACTGCGTCACTACTCAACAAGATTGTCTCCAAATGATAAGCTCAATATTCATTGTATTTGAACATGTCTCAAACGTGTCACTGAGGGATTACCTTGCAGGTGAACAAAAAACACGCACAGATTTATCTGCTAGAGCAAATTAATACTGGAGTGACCAAAAAATGTAACATGGAAGTTCTTTGTAACAGATGGGAGAAGAAAGGAAACGTTGAAATGGCCACAAAGAATGGCAATCAGCATAGGCATCAGAATCTACTCATGTTGCTTATAACATAAGGTATCTTATGTTGGATATCATAGTATTTGTTAATATAACTCAGGTACTTATATAAACATTAAATTACCTCGGCATGCCTTCACCCAATCAGCTGTTGCATTATGATTTTTTTCTAATGAGTAGAAGCCACAGTGACATTTTATGTTAACAAATAGTATATGGTTTTATTATTTAGGCGTGGTGCTTCATGCCAATGCTAAGTATATGTTTTTTTTCTGCTGGTAATGCAGCTCAAAGAATACATTGACGACACAGAAGATTTTATCAACATAAAATTGGTATGCTGAGATTAACAATTTGCAACATTCTACTGAATATTTCTTTATTTCTTTGATGCTCTAAACTATGTTCACAGGCAGCATTACTTTTCACTCTATTAATTACAGGGAAATATTCAAAACCAGCTAATACAGTTTGAGCTGCTTCTTACGGCTGCTGCATTGGTAGCTGCAGTATTTGCTGCTGTAGCAGGTGTATTTGGAACGAACTTTGAAACCACAGTTTTTGACTATCCATCTGGATTCAATTTGGTTTTGGTAATTACTGGTATTGTTTGTATAGCATTGTATTTCGCTCTCCAATTTTATTTTAGGTACAAGAAAGTGCTTGCAGCTTAAACTTCACAGCAATTAATTCAGTGTGCGTTCTACCAAAGCCATATTGGTGAAGGTGACAGCTTGCAGCCGAGTATAACATCTATCTGAATGTGAAATAGAATGTACTCATAATTCACTGCTTCAACATGGCTGGATACATGGAATCTTTCACCAATTCATCAATCAAGATGCCATTGTTATACTTGGGCAACTATCCATGGTGCAGGCCAATATGTCTCTATAATGAAGGAGTCATAAACCTTCCCATCTTGGCTCTTCTTGCACTCAAACAGCAAATTTGAATGATCAAAAGCAGTTAATTTTACAAACCCACAGTCATAGTCCTTAAAGATGCTCCATTTGATTGAGGGAAGTAAATGTTGAAAGGCTTGCTCCACCACCACCAGCAACGATATGTATTGTCCCCTTTAAGGCTCCCTTATAGTGGTTTTTCTCTTCATTAGTACAGATATTCTGTTGCAAAATGTAAAAGGGTACTTGTTAGTAGAGAAAATAAATTCTGTTCCAATTTTCAGGTTTAAATGATGCTATTTGTGGCATATAAAATGGTATTTGTTTCATTTTTGTCAAGAAGAGCACAGGAGGATTAAGTAACTTGACATTTTGATTTCTTAACTCTTAATTATGGATGTAGTGTTGTTAATGTACGTATTAGCTTTATATTAAAAAAATGAATGGAATAAAGCACAAGGTTGAAGAAACCTGGTATATGGGGCATGTCCTCTCATAATTGTGCACATGGCCATATATGGCAATGTCCACCTTGTATTTCTGCCATAGCTTTTGAAGGCTCTCCCTCCCCATTGGTTCAGTAAATGATCCCTCTTCTGCGTAACAGATACAAGAGGAGTATCCAAGTACCCTATGTGCAAGGAAAATTAGCCAAGGCTGTTTTTGTCTGTCAACTGAAGCGAAACAATGCTCAATGAACTTGTATTGTTCTGTCCCCTCCCTCCAATCATGTTCAGTGTCAGCAATACAGAAGCGGAACATGCCATAGTCAATTGAATACCTAGTGAAAGGGTGCAGAAATGTAACATGTTCCAAATACCTGATGAATTATGTTGAATATTTTCTATTACCTAAAGCTTTTAAACCAAAAGCAATCATTAGTGAACTTTATCATAAAATTATGACAAAGGCTCATTACTTTAACCTTTCAATTTTTAAAAGCTATTTTTTTTGCCATAACTAAAATAATAGTGATGGTGCAAAAGTTGAAAGCATCAATACTATATACCTTTCTAGAATTAATTTTATTATTTACACTTTATTGAATGAAATTGTAATTCTTAGTAATTCATTTTGTTCATATCCAAATCACGGAAAATCATTAAACCCAACAGAAGATAAACTTTCTACACGGGAAAAATCATACAATTTACAAAATTTATTTCAGTGATTATCATCTCAAATGGAGGTTATATTGTCATACCAAACCTTAGCCCTGTTTGAAGCTGGGGTGTAGAACATAGTCTGTGCCAACACACCACATTCTCCTCCAGAATCCATGTTCTCATAAAATGATCCTGTTCCAGGCCAGTCTCGCTCATGGTTCCCACTGTAAGGCCAAAGACACCACAATAGTATCATCATTAAAAATAAGTAAAATAAAACACATCCTAGGCTAATTTTTCTGTAAGCTGTATAGAAACCTTGCAATCATGTAAGGCACCACTGACGCAATTGGCTCCACCTGTGCTGTAAATTGATCCCATTGAGAAAGGTAACCATTTGCATAACATATATCTTCAATATGGAAAACAAGGTCAATGTTTTTCAGGTCCTGGATAAGCTGCAGAGTAGTGTTGATTGAGCCATGCTGGAAATTGTCGTATTCGTTGGAACCATCAACTTCTCGCTGCATGGTTAACTATGCATCAAATACTCAGAATTGACCTCATAGGCACAAGGTTTTAAATTATAGTAGTGTTTAGTCTCATCAAGATTGTTGGTATTGCAGGAAATTATAGACAAATATGGTTGATGAAGCCACATTGCAACTATTGTATTGTTAACAACTATATCTTACACCTAAACAATCATACACTTAATATGCAGAGCACGTGAAACTATGGCTTCCTTCTTGAAGAGTGAGTAAGGAAACAGGTCTTATCATAAGCATTCATTCATTCATTCTATAGTGTATTCTTTGGTTTGATACCTGAGACTAGAATTTTGAATGGCCAAGAAAGATAGAATTGATATAATATACTGAATATGAGCACATATCACAATTTTAGATATCAAATTATTAGCCTATAGTAGGACCAATGTCACTGAGAAACATGACAGATGCCACCCATCGAATATATCCATGCATACTTTTTCATTACAGTTCAAACCTTCCCCATATGTAGCATCGTTTAATTTGTGTCCTATCTTGTACTCATATCTGCTCAATCATCAGAAAGCACAGTTAAATTTTCATGACTTCACTATAACAAACATAATTTAAGTAGAAAATATGGTGCAACACTATAGGTTTCATTGGCTAACAGGTCTAAATCTACCTGAAATCTAGCATATAGTAACAATGCAACAAGACAAGAATCTACTAGGTAGATAGCAGTATCAAATAAAAATTGATGGCTTCAGAGTAAAGTTTTCAAAATTGATTGTTGCAGTGCACATACCTTTTTTTCTTTTTGAAGTCTCTTTATTTCTGGGGTTTTGTGTTACTGTTATTAATCTTTAACATTTATATATTTTCAAAATTGTACATATATTTGTAAGATCGAGTCAATGTGAACCCTTTGACGATTCTAGGGATCTGCATAAGATTTTGAGCTCTTGGTAACTTTTCCCACAATAAATGGTCAAGACTATATTCTTTCACCACTTAAAATTATCATTATTAATATATATATATATATATTAAAATATTATTATTATGAAAATAAATCAAATTAATAAAATATCAGAGATAATAAAAAAATATCGAAGAAGTATAAAAAAATAAATCAATAAAATATCAAAGATAATCAAGGAAGTATCAGAAAATATAAGTGGAATATCAGATAATATCAAATGTATTTATTTAGAATAATTTAGTTTAATTTTTTAGAATTTTATATTAAGTGAGCTAGGTAAACAAAGAGATATATATTCAATAAAAAAATCTTCTTCCATATTATCATATTCTTTGTTTTTTTTTATTCATAGTTATTATATTCTTGTTTAACTTTTTTTAACCCTCGATATATATATATATATATATATATATATATAATTACAATATATATAATATTAATATAATTATATTATTCATTTATCCATTGTTAAAATGAAAGCTCTTAAAATGATACATGATTTTGAAATAAAAGATTTTAACTAATGATATTTAACTATAAACAAAATAAATATAGAACACATGATTTTGAAGAATGAAAAGAGTGAATTTCAATTTAATGTGATGATCATTCCAATTTCTCGTATTTTTTCGCATTTGAAATTTGTATAATAATCAAAGATGTTTTAGATTTTATTAAAAATAAAAATATGTTATTCAGTTACACAAATAAAATATATATGTGTGGGTGTGTGGCATAGATATATATATATATTAAAACGAAGTCGTTTGGAAGGCGGTTCCGTTCTCGTGTTGGGTCAGTAGTGAAAGCATTGATAGAGCAACCGAACCTGATCAACGAACCTTTTTCACTTTTCTCTCTCGCCATGGCTATGGCTATGCAAAGCGGACTAGGGATCTCCAAGATCCTCATCGTTGCTGGAGCAGGTACCTCTCTTTCTCCATCTCTCTCTTAATAGCATATCACTAACTACTTTTTTTTTTTTTTTTTTTTTCTTTTTTTTTTTTTTTTTTTCACTTATTTGATTTCACTCTCTTCCTTCAGGTTACACCGGCACCGTCCTCATCAAAAACGGCAAATTGTCCGATTTAATCGGCGACCTTCAGGTATTTCCAGTTTCACTCCTTTTCTCGTTGGAATAATTTGCATCTCTCTCTTAACTTCAATTTTCTGAAATCCGCTTGAGAAATTTTGTGCAATTGCTTTTCTGTTCGTTTCTATTTTGAGTTATGTATTTTGTAACGGTGTTGTTGAAGTCGAGGAGGCTGTGTTGTGAAACCAGTAGTGGTTTGTCTGAGATGGTGCTGATAGAGTTTTGGAATATTCGTTTTAAACCGATGGTAGGGTTTGGGAAAATCGTTTTTAACTTCGTCTGATTATCAGTGGCCGTGACCGTAAACGCCTTTGGTTCCCACGAATTTGGTATGATTGTGTGAAGCTGTAGCTACATATGATGGTCGTCATGTGTTTTCTATATAGTCCTCGTAAATTAAGGTTTTGTTTTTATACGCCTCTTATCAGCTCGGGAAGCTGGATTATTAATTTTTAATAACTCCGGATTTTGCTTATTTATTGTGTGTGTGTGTGTGTGTGTATGCATGCTGATGGTGTTTAATTTCTCTATTTTTTTGTGGTTGTAGGCGCTGGTGAAGGGATTGGAAAAATCAGGGGATCAGGCTGAAGGTGAAAGTGAATATGCTGATGCAATAGCTGCTCAGGTAATGAACTGGGTGAATATGTCTTGGTGTCTTTTGTTTATGAAATGAGCTGGGAGGAGAATTTGAATTTTCTTATTAAGGAACTGTTGCTTGACTTTACTATAGGTGCGTCGTCTGGCAAATGAAGTTCGGCAATTAACATCAAGTAGACCAATCACAGTACTGAATGGGGGTTCTGGACAAAGTAATATATTCAATTCTTCCATATAATGTAGCTGTTACTTAGGATGGCGTGTTTTACTTGTTACGTTTCTCTGCATTTTATATGTAGGCTGTGAACAGGTTGATGTGTGTCGTGCAGATGTAGAGCGTATTATGTGAGACCCATCCATGCATTGCTTTTCTGATTGCTTGTGCTCTTTTTTGACAGGTAATTTATCATCTCTTGTCGTTCCAGCTGCTGCCTTGGGTGCTCTGGGTTACGGTTACATGTGGTGGAAGGTGGGGAAACTGCTAGCTTGGATTCTTGCACACTTTTTGAATAATTGTTCTGTATTTATCCTTTTCCAGTATTTTTATAATTGTTTCTTAATTTTCTCTCATTTAAAGGTAGGAAATTGATGATATGTACCCCATAATTATTGTAATTGATTTTATACATTTAATATTTCTGATTTAATTGTTTGTGATTATGATTTCTGATTTCTACTTCCCAATATCAGGGCATTTCATTCTCAGATCTTATGTACGTGACTAAACAGAGTATGGAAAAAGCTGTTACAGATTTAACAAAAAAGTTGCAGCATGCCTCTGATGTTATTGCTGTAGGTGTCCATTTATTGCTTGGGATTTTCTTTTTATATCTGTATGTAGCTATGTTTGTTTGGTACTGCATACTTATTGCACTGGAAACTGAGACCCCATTGATGTAGAAATTCCTTTATCCAAGTGTATGAATTATAGTCTGTCATTCATTAATATGATACGCAAGCAAGGTGTTTCAGTTTGAATTTCTTTGGAGTTGCTACCGTGCTTTAATTTGTATTTCAGGATGACTTGTGTAGGATTGTAGTAGAAAATACACTGCTTATAGACTCACGATACAACCAACTTAAAACAGTAAAAGGAAATCAAGGCATATAATAAGCATCTGTGGCAGTATCGTGCCTTCAGACTCTTCATAAATATATAGGACTCCAAAATCTGTTCTGGCCAGATTTTATTCGGTAAGAAGTGATCAAGGGCTAGTGATTTCCAAACCATGACCTTAACCATTTAGGTGAGGACCTATTGGTGCACAACTCTTTTAATACTGGCAAGAGTAAAGGAAAAGAGTTGCTTACATTCTGTAGGTACCTGAAGTTATCCTTTTTTTTTAGAAAGGAGGACACATGAAGAGACACCAATAAAGTTAACTGACACATTTTAATACGCTACAATGAATCTGTTGTCCCTAATATGGGTGGGGGGTTGATCGTTCTGCTTGGAAGATTAATATGAAAAATAATATGTAAATTATATAATAAGACTTTTACTCTTAACATTTCTTGTCAATTGTTATAATGGCAGGATGCCAAGAAGCATTTGATACAGAGAATTCAGAATTTGGATGACAAAATGCTCAAGCAGATTGATTTGGCTCGGTCAACAAAGGATGAAGTATGTCTTTGCCACATAAAATGCTCTTACATGCATTTCTTTTCTATTTATCATAGAGACTGGTACCTATTAATTCTCTCCAGTCAACCGGATCAACAATTCTTTAAAAGTTACTGATTTTGAAACTCAGAAAGTTTTGATGGATATCTATGTTGGTGAATATTATGTAGTAGTTACTGCAAACCCTCCATTGGGTTGTCGTCTCATCCTGATTAGTGACCACTAATGAAGCATCTCACATGCCTATCATGTGATTTATACTCATTCATTATACTTAGTACTTTATAACTCTTGAATCTTGATTGTGGTGGAATATCAAGTTCTCTAAATATTAGATATGCTAGATACCTTCCCTCTTTCTGTACCTCTTTTGGGAGCATGATGGTTTCAGTTCATGGCAGAACATTCAACATAGTTTTTTTTAATTAAATTTTATATTCTGCCAAAAACCAGTTACTGTATCTTTACAATTGCTCACGTTGTACTCTTTTTCATCATACAACATAACCAAGCTATATTGATTCTCCGTAATAAATTCAATCATAATTTTTAATCTGACAGCAAACCTTTTATCCAATCATACAACATAACCAAGCTATATTCCTTTTAAGATTCTTAATCTTAGAATTTTTAACTTGGCCTTATTTAGTTCTATAAGCAAATTACTGAAAGTTTTCTTGCATTACTACTTGAGGATCTTCATGCAGTCTAGAAATATTCAGGACTTTTTCAATAGATACCTACCTATTTACAAGTTACATAACGTCTGCTGGTAATCTCTTTCATATCAGCTGTGTGTAGCGTAGGATAAAGGAATTGAAAGCACAATTTATTTTTTCCTTATCCATTTTTATATAATTTATAATCATCATGAACTTTTCACAGGTTGCTGGTGTTCGAAATACTATAAATAGTCTCCATGAGGACTTGGGTTTCTTGCAACAAACAGTGGAACAAATGGTATGTAATGTGTTCACTTTCTTGCTGTGGCCAGTTGATTGTTATCGTGGTTGTCTTGCTAGTATAGACCTATGATGATGAATATTTAGGAGTTTGGCTTGATTATTTGATTTTCATTTGAATGAAAATATCTAAGTTGTCACAGTAATATGTTTATGTTTCCCCAAATTGGTTAGTTGTTTTGTCACTAAAAATTTTGTGCCTGTGACCATGCATGTGGTTGAGTGTACCATATTTTGAATTATTCTTATGTTGTATAATTATGTTTTTTCAGGATGAAAGGTTGACTACATTGAGTTCTAAGCAGGTAAACTTTTTCATGTTCTCGTTAAATTTTGAAGGGAATATCTAGTTCTTGAACTTTTTTGTTTTTTTTTTTTTTTTTTTTTTTTTTTTTTTTTTTTTTTATTTGTAACTTCTCTTACATGTGTAAGAAAATGAAGTGTATTTGGTTGGTATGCATTTAAGATCTTAGTATTAAAATAGTTACACTTGTTGATACACTCAAAACAAATGCTGATTTAGTAGTGTGGTTGCAGGATTATGCAAATTATGGATTGGCATATCTCATTGACTTTGTACATGGAAAAGGCCGGAAAATGCCTGAAATTTTACAGGTTGGAGTTTGTTTCTTATATTTGTCAGTTGTAATCATACTCACGCTTGTTGTTTGTCACACTCAAATTTTCTGTTAATTTGCTGCTGAAAATGCAAATAAATTATTATATGTGGTCTGGAGACTGGATTATCACTCATCTGCTGCGAGTTTTAGAGTAATACTGAGAAACCTAGATTAGCTTGAAATATTTAGTGCAAAATTTAGCTTATAGTATTACAACACCTTGTTCAGATCTTGTTCTAGTGGTGGCTTAGTTATTAATTATATCTTCTGTGTTCTTGTTGAGATAATGATCTGATTTTATAAGTAAATTTTCAGCAGGAACAATTGAAAATTTCAGGGAAGTCCCCTAATTTGCTCACATTTAAAGGAGCTCCGAATGTGAAGGTATTCTTCTACCCTCTCTTCTGTTTTCTACTGTTATTTTCCTATTGTGGCAAATGCTTTTGGGTTAAATATTTTAATATGCTTCAATGTTGAATTATTTCAGTTTTGAAATTTGTTTGTTGTTATGTGCTCAACGATTCTTTCTTTCACTTGTAGGGTCTTAAAGACATAGCAGAAACGTTGTCTATTGGTTTAGACAGGTCAGCTTCAGACTCTATCGTGCCCGATGGTGTGGATAAAGTAGAGCAGCTACGGAAGCCATTGTTGAGGTTTGAATTAGTTCATTTTTGTTCTCTGAATCTTTTCCCTTGAAGAATAATACATCACATGCGGGGTATTCTGGGGCGCTATATTTTTCTATAACCTGGGGTGGACTGAGGAGTGATTATAATTTAAATTTGCTTATCACATTTTGAAAAGAATATGTGCTGTTAAACTTACTACTTAAATGTTGCTTTGTTAATGTTACCGTTGTGTGGGAAAACATAATACAGGGTAGGTTGAAGTCCCTGTGTTGTCGGAAGGGCATTGTTTTCCTCAGGAAGACAATTATATTTTTGCCAAAAGTACGATGATTCTAAAACTGGAGATGGTGAGCATTTAATGTTGACAGTATCAGTATCAGAGTAGTTAATTTATAAGGTTTTAAAACCCCTTTTTGTACGTGGCGTTGTTAGACCAGAGGTTCAAGGGGGTTTAAACGAACTTTCGTTCTTTCAATAGCCCCTTCTTCGGACCAGTAGTCCTGCGACCTCGGGTATTCCAGCCGATATACAAAAGACAGGGAGCCTTTTGAGTTTATAGGTGAATATAAAATTCAAGAAAGGTGGCAGAGCCTCCTAGTTAGAATTTTATATAAGGATAAAATTATAACTTCCAGGAAAGGTGGCAGTGTCTCCTAGTTAGGATTTTATAATTTTCAAATTTTATAATTTTATAAATTTTTATATTAAATATAAACAAGATATAAAAATATAAGCAAAATATAAGCAGATAGTATAACAAAATAATATAACAGCGGAAGAGAAAGATATAAAATAATAGGATGTTAAGTAAAATTAACTGAGAACATGTCTTGATAGAATACACAATGAATTATTTTATATAGTATAGTTTAAAATATGATAACTTGTAAGTTTTATATTAAAGTTAAAATTAGAAGTTCATCACCTTCGTCTTCTTGGATATTAAGAAGACCTCTTTCAGGACTTACGACTGCCCAACCTTAGGGACTTACTTTGGCCTGTTCTTGGTCGATTCACCATGCCTCAACAAAAGTTTTCTTCTTCTAATTTTAATCTTAACATAAAATTAACAAGTTTAAATCATATTCGCATATA
>Ga0209489_100821_pt1 | contig 61955 bp, 35 predicted proteins | sample SiratrowhiteBW_FD_187527 | JGI IMG/M metagenome (GOLD analysis project Ga0209489, IMG submission 187527) | Root nodule microbial communities of legume samples collected from California, USA - Siratro white BW (SPAdes) (version 2) | ecosystem: Host-associated > Plants > Roots > Nodule | place... | reverse complement strand
ATATATATATATATATATATATATATATATATATATATATATATATATATATATATATATATTGAAGATGTACATATATATTCTCTTAATGAGTAAATCAAGGAAGAAAATATTAAGACAACTCACAACAAGATATTTAAGCATTTACAATGCAGTATTTTTACATTAATTATTGTTTTAATATTAATGTAAAAAAATATTTTAATGATTTTGAAATTATTTAAATCTTTTATAACTCCAAATAAAAATTTTAATATATTAAACTTTCACCAATTGTAATGTCACTTTATGAAAATATACAAGATGTGCATACAATCATTAACCAACATCCTTAACTTAAAAAAATTATTTTGATATCTTTTAAACTTTCCATGTCAAATTAAATTGATTCCCACATTATCCGTAGCTTAAAAAAAATAAATTGATATATTACCACGTCAAATCACATATTGTTCACTATTTACAAAGGATGAAAGACACAAGTGATGAGTGTTTGTTCATCTAGTAGAAATGCGAGAGGAAGGATGTTGAGATTGCTGCTCCTCCATAATAAGAAATAGGAGCATTGAGTAAATATGTATTATATATTTTTTATGTAAATCAGTGGTATCAAGTTAAACTGTAGAATTGTTATGTTATGATCTTCTTAGGTGAATGTTATATATATTATGATCTTCTTAATAAGTTGTATTACCTGCTAACGGTATTTTTTTTTTTTCCAAATTTTTTACAAGGGTTAAAGTATCCCTTTATGTTCTCAATTAATAGATTTTTTATTATTGAAAAAAAATTATAAGATGAAATAAGAAAAAAATTGTTGACAAAATGACTATTATTAATTGAGGAAAAATATATATTCAATTAATTTTTTTAACATTAATTAACATAAAATAATTTCAATTTAGCTTTTGGCATATAATAATTTGACAAGGTTCAGTAAATATCTTCGATTTCAAATTGGATTTTGATGATTCTGAATCTGAAATGAAAATTTGGTTAATTGGATGAAATAAACACTGATTTTAGAAAGAACATAAGACCTAATCCATTTTACTTTTCTTCAAAAGTGTGTCTTGTTCATCCTAGTGATCTAAAGCATTCGACTGCTTATATATAATTGGTGCATATGTATAGAGAGAATCCAATATTAAAATTTGAGGTGGACAAATCCAATGTTAAAAATACTAAAATACTTTCCAATAAAAAGAACAAAATAATAATTACGAAATTATTGCACTCGAAACTCATGTTGTCCACACTTTTTATGAACATTATAATTCCAAATATCGACGTCTTACAACTCTTAAAAAACTTATGAAATTCAAGTTTATGTTTTTTATTTCTAATAAAATTCTACTTCCCATTTCTGATTTACACAATTTTTTATTATACTTTTAACTTTTTAAAATTGGTATGCGGAAAAAAATTATATATGATTTGAAATTAATTATTTAAATAATTTCAATTTTTAAATATGATTTGTAATTTTTTAAACTACAAAAAACTAATTTAATTTAGCAGAAATATTTTGAAAATTCAAAGTAATTTTTTTAAAACTAACTTAAAAACTGAAATAATGGGACTAAATATATTTTATACTATTCGGCCAAGAGATCCACTAAATATAATTTATTAATATAAAAAGTTAAAAATAGATAAATCTTACTTGAAAATATTATTCTAAAAATAAATACAATCTTGTGTTGAGTTTTATATGTAGTCAACTTTCAATAAAAAGTCTTTTGCATGAGCTTCTTCTTGTGTTCCAAGCAGGTTCATGGGCTGGTTAAAAAGTTTGGCCTTTGTGTTGTTGATGTGTATGCCAGGTATGATGTTTCGTGAGCTTTCACAGCCCAATGCTGTCGTGTTCTTGCTGATGTCTTTCTGAAATAAAATCTAAAACTTTGAATCTAAATCTTTCACCGAAGTTTTAGATTTTACGTTTTGGCCAACCCTATATTTTAAATTGTTCTGCAAATATTACGTAATCATAAAGATGAAAAAACAAAAATCTAACTAATATATATATAACACCAATGAAAGAAAAGTCCCTCATCATCATCATCATCATGCATCCCTCCATGGGCTGTTTATTTGGTTTTTTCCCCTACATTTTATCATAAAAGGCTAATTGGAAACGAATATTTTACCTTTTAGAGTGTACGTTATGAAACTATAAAAAATCTTTCATTATAAAAAGGTTAAGAAAAAAGGTTGACAATACAATATATAGTATACTTTTCATGATCAAAACAAGTGCAAGGTAATTTTTATAAAGTGTTGATAAAAAGAAAAAAACTTTCGTTTTGCGTTCTAATATCTTGGGGTGTGGCTTCAATCTATTGTGTGGAAAAACTTCTTAATATAAGTAGTTGGACTTAGCTCTTTATTAATCATAGTTTGAGATTCAATTTTCAACTTTAATATAAAAGTCACAATTACAAAGAAATATGATAATTAAAGATTAGAAAATTAAACAAAGATTCACGTGCCTGTGGTACGAGTAGCTTATGTGCATGTGTTAAATGCTTAACAATCTACGAAGGTCGCATTGGTTAATTATATAAAATAATTATTAGACAAACACTAATATATAGTAAAAACCATCTTTGATATGATTTATAAAATATTTTTTAAAAATAACAACAATTTTAAGTAGTGATGATGTAAAAAATACTTATTTATAGTACAAAATGAAATTTAAAATAAAAAATAATAGATGAAAATATATTTAGCTTTCAAAGTTGTCCTGGCTGAGAAGAAGACAAATATTAATGCTTATGGGAATCATAGGCACAAAGAAGGCTATCTTCATAAAATCTCCCGAATATGTCTCTTTAATAATAATAATAGGGAATAAATAATAGTAATAAATGCGAAAAGCTATATAGAATCGTTTTTGTATATATTATATTTACATATAATGTTCACACATCCTCTTCACATAATTTTTTCAGTTACAATTTTCTACATAAATTAACTTAAATAATCTCATACCAAATACCCAAAACCATGAGAAATCAAGCTAAATATTTTGTCTTAAACACTAAACCCCTCAACCAAACAGAAGCTAATAGAGATTTTGGTCCTTTAGAATTGATTGTGCTTCTGGATACTGCATGTGAGATTATGTGTTTGGAATCTTAAAAAGCAATAGAAAAGGAAGAATTATTAAAGGGGATAAGTTATTTATGGTTGTCATTTTCTTTCTGGAGAAGAAGAATAACATTTAAACAGTGATGGTTAAAAAAGGAGTGAGCATTTGTGTGTATGTACAGTTACGTACTTCACCCAATTCAGACACCTTACCTTTATTTGCGTGCCAGGATCCCTCATCCTTTTTCTCTTTTTCGATTATTTCCAGCTTCTATATAAAGCTAAAATTCTTTGCCAATATATAATTTTAATCACCTAAACACTTTCAAATTATTTAAAATACACAACCTAATGAATTTAATATTCTGCCATATCGTCTCTTGTATCTTTTTGATGGTCAAATATAAAAAAATAAAATTAACCAAATTATTAACCAATGTTAATTTAACTCAATATTAGACTCAATGTTAAGTTAGATTCCTAACCCAAATTAACCAAGAAGAAGAATGGCCCTTGAGCTATACGAAGGAACCATGTTTGGATTAACTAATTTTATGAAGAAACTTTAATCATTTTTTTTAAATACAAAAAAATACCAAAGATGCTATGTTGGTGCGCTTTGGCTATATTTGGTGGGTCTAGTTGTAGCAGCAAGACGTGGTATGAAATCTAGAAAAAAAACGCACAAAGGTATATATTAAATTCTCTCATAGTTTTGGACATGAATGTTAGTTGCTCCCACCATAAAGATTCGTTTAGCCAAAACCAAACATGGTCCCAAAGAAAGGCTGGTACCTTTTCTAGAGAACCCTAACTATTCATACCATTAATATTAATATTAAGTTATGAAACAACATTAAGCAAATTGTGTTTTCTTAATCACCTGTTCCAGCAATGGCACGTAACAACTTAAGACCTAAAAGAGTTATTCTTGAGTGTTGGCTCTTTTTGTCCGAGTAGGGACTTCATAATCATATACTTAAGTCTAGTGTTACTGGTATGCGATTTATTTCTTTTGTTATGAGAGATCTTCTGTCTTTGTTTTTTTTTTTTTTTTTTTTTTTTTTTTTTTTTTTTTTTTTTTTTTTTTTGTTTAGTTTTCTTTTCTCGTAAGTGGGAAAGTTATTGTCGCATATTAGTGTTAATAATGTGATTAATGTAGGAAAAGATTAAACAGTTGCCATTCACTTGAGACTTTCATACGTTTAAAGGTTGTCTTAAACAAACACTGGAATAATACCAAATAAAATATTTGTCAGAGAATCTCATTGTTAAAAAAACTATACGTGACAAATGATAAGTATTCTCATATGTAAAAGAAATAAAAGTATATCTGAACTTAGTTACACTAAATGATTGTCTGACAAATATTTGCTGTCTAAATTTTGTTGTAGTAAATTAAATACAATACTGGTATCTAAGAAGTCCCCTTTTCTTCGTAGTAAAATTTAAAAATAGAAAAGTAAAATCTTTATATCTATTGGTGAGTTGTTTGTTTTTTTCAAGAAAAAAAATTCATTTTTTGACATAAAGAAATACTTATTATATTTTTTTAAATATTTCTTTAAACATTTTTAAAGAGGAGAAGTGAAAAACAAATTGAAAACAACTTGTTTTGATAAGCTATTTGGAAAAACTTGTGAAAACAAGGTTTTCTATAGGAACATAAAGCGAAAGTTGTTTTAAAATATGGAGTGACATGTTGATGAGAATTTTCTTTTTTCAGAAACATCTTAATTTAAAACTTAAACAAACTGATCACGCAGTATCTATACTTACTAATTATTATGTGATAGAAGTTTAATTATGATTTTTGGTTAGAACTTGTAGTGATCCATCATTATAGTCATATTTCCCTTTCTAGAATTGGATGCGAATCTCAATAGCGAGAAAGAGGTCCCAATGGGATAAATTCAACTTACCTTTCATGGCAGAAGATGCTTCCAACATAGATAAGGAAAACCCCAACAAAAAGCAGATTAAAAAACGTTATAATGGCAAAGATGATAATGTAAGAAACATTTACGTTATCTAACTACATTCAAATCAACTTTTACAAAACTAATTTTTCTCTTATGTAACACTATTCCTTATTCCCCAATTGTTGCATGATTTATGAGAGGGATGTGCATGCACAATTTTTTTTCTTCTTTCTGCCGTACCAAGCGCAAAGATACGCCTTTTTTTCCGTATGCATGCATAGATATGGATTCGCTAGAATGAAAAGCAAAATGGATGAGTCACTTTCAAACAAATGATCAAAGAAAATTCAGAAACCGACCCAAATATCTAATGGAACATTCTCCTCCTTTCTCCTCAGCCACTCTCTATCTTTACTGATCAGTGATTTTGCATAGAGCAATGTCTATCCACCAAAGCAACCGTACCATGTCCTCAAACCCCTATATAAGCAAACCCCATTTGGCTCCTAGATCATGCACACAACATACCAAAACCTCAAGTACCTCTTCCTCCACATTTCCTTCCACTTTCTGCATTCAAAACTTTTGGCATTGTTTCTATCCTTGCTTAACCTTTGAGACTACATTTGTGGACTTCATCTAGCAGCATAATGGATAGGGTGGTACAGATGGCATCAGAGAGGCCAGTGGTGATCTTCAGCAGGAGTTCCTGCTGCATGTGCCACACCATCAAAACCCTCTTCAGTGAATTTGGAGTGAATCCAAATGTTCATGAACTTGATGAGATACCTAGAGGGAAGGAGCTTGAGCAAGCTCTTTCAAGGCTAGGGTGCAACCCCTCTGTGCCTGCTGTGTTCGTTGGTGGTGAGCTTGTTGGTGGAGCCAATGAAGTGATGAGTCTTCACCTAAACCGGACCTTAATCCCAATGCTTAGGAGGGCAGGAGCTCTTTGGGTTTGAGAAATGAATTAACTACTTCAGACCTTTCTCATCAGCCACTAAAAACCTGTTTTGGTTACATGTATAATTATGGTGAGGTTATATATATCTATGGCCGGCCAGATCCATTATAGGATGCATGTATATTAGTACAGAGTTTATATATGTGCTGCTAATTTGTAATAAATAATAAGGCTAATTAACTTGACTGATAAAGGTGTCATTTAGTTAGCCCTTTTTGTATTGAATGTAGCCTTGTACTTCAGCTAATTACAATAAATTGAATGGACTTGCAGATGATATGAATTTCAACACCTTGTTTAACAATCATGCTATACTGAATAGTGTGGTTTATCAGCATTTTCACATAACTAATTTCATACATCTTATAGTTAAAAAATGTATTTTGACTGTTTTCTACAACAATGATTGGATTTAAAATAAAAAGTAATGTGTTCGCTATCTATGTTGGTGTGAACATTAAGCAAAATCCTTCCTCCAAGCCCTTTTTTTTTCCTCTTTTTTATATCAAAAATAGAAATCAACAGAATTTAGCTTTGGCTTGGTCATCAACTGTAGCACCTTTGGGAAGTGGCACGTTGTAAGACTAGAATCATAGTCCATATCATAAGGCATTAAGGCTCCAAACGGTGTCTTGTTCTTTCACATAGTTGGTGAGGGACAATGCACAGAATGGAATAAATCTATCAGTACAAGAAGTGAGTGCGACATGTCAGTAACATGGTTCCTCTGTCACATCAAATAGTTATATGCCGAACTTAGGAGAAAGACAAGATAGAGAAAAACTAATTGAGCATATCATGAAGTTAAAGAGCCTCTTAAGTCTTTTGGATTAAGGAAAAGTGGTTATATTCTAGAGAAAAAAATGTACTCTGGATATGGCCACTATGGCGTTGGACCCCTCCAACACTATCTGTTTCCCGGAATTATATTACATAACAAAACGATATCGAAGAATATGTAATCCAGTATTATTCTCTGTGTGAGACAGATGAAAATGAAAACCACTAGTTAGTGATAAAATTGGCATGCAAAAGTCATAATCATATTTTAAAAATTAACAGTTATATACTTTTGCACAAATTTTAACTGATATTATTTTAAAATACCTTCATCTCAAAAGTCAAGGTTGACAAGTATTTTATATTCCAGGTGGGCATAATATAGCCTGTGCAAGTGTCACAAATTTGGATGCCCTCTTGATGATGAATGAAATTTGTCAGTAACATTTTCTAGATAGTGAACCCTTTTCTCAAATGATCTTACCAGCCTAGATAATGCTGCATTATTACGTTCTGTTACTTCAGTACAAGTTAAAAAAATCTGGTGTCATATAGGATCAACAATTGTTACTCACTAGTTAGCAAATGACACATTACCATTCCAATATTGATCAACTCAGGAATTCAAGTCTAAACTCAACCATCATACATAAAATGAAGGTGATTTTGCTAATTATGGAAAAGTGATATTAGTTATATCAAACTACATCCATCTATCTTGATTTTACTCCCTCCACACCAATTTTAAACCTCTTGCATCAGGCTATTTTCCACCAGCAGCATGTCAGGTACAGAAATCGTCGATTTTGTTGAAGAGTTATAGAGCAGATTCAACATCCCCACATTTTGAATGCTCAGTACTATTACCAATTTCCCATCCAAGAAAATAGTTTTCTATTTCTAAAATCAGCAATATGCCTTTATTAACAAATTCTTTAGTAGATATTGGGTTTCTATAATCAATGTAAGCATCAATCATCGTGTTTCGGGAAGACAAGTTTCTTTATGGGATTTGTGGAAACAAAGAATATGGCTGCTTCTCATTTCCTACTTTCTCAAACCCAGCGACTATAAAATCCAAGACCTTCGTAAGAATCGTATTTCAAAAAAGAAAAAGACATATCAAACACCGGCAAATACAGAGATTACACGGAAATCCAAATAAATCACATTCTTATTCAGATATTTCATCAAACATTTTCTGTGCATACTTCCTATCGCCATTTTTCAATGTTCAAAGGTTTAAGAAATAATTTTCAAGATTTGCTTGCAAGCGAATAACTTTGATGAATGACTGATTCACACATCATAAAGAATGCATAAATGTAAGTGCATATGACTCCCTTTGATGTGCTAAATTGATAGGAGAACACAAAAATGGATTTTGTTCAGTGTTATAAATAATTGTTAGTGAAAAACATAAAAGAGAATAGTATTAGAAAAAACTAAATTATTTGTAATTCTCAATTTTACGGTACAACAGTTTGTTAATTAGAAATATCGATATTACTTTTACTCGCATAATGGATAACTTTAGATTATATATTAGAATAGTTTAGATTATCACTTATGATCAGTTAAATGAGCATAAGAGAATTAGATAAATAATTCTTTTATAAAAAAAATTGTTTATACATTTTAGTATATAGAAAAAATAAAAATAAAAATAAAATTAACTTCTTTATAAATTAAAATTAACTGATATATAAGTTAGTTGGTAAAATCTTTATTATATAAATTTTCTATTTTTTTAATTTATACATAAATTAATTATAATTAATTAAGGTAATTTTAATTTATAAAGAAGTCTTCTTCCATTCTTTTAATAAAAAATTTCAAACATGTTATAAATTGATACAATTTGTCTCACCATTATTAGCGTCATAATATATAATTACATAATTTTCCACTGATACTTTATTCATAAACATTGTGGATGATTGTCAAATAATTTTGTCTAAACATTAAAAAATATAGATTTATAAAAGAAATGTTGAAACAAACTAGTCCGACATAAAAGAAGTCATTTATAATAACATAAAAACTGTTTTATTTTTCTACAAAGAAAGGTCCAATCATAGAAGATGAAAAAAAATTAGATGTCACAAACAGCAAAACCACTTTTGTGCTGTTCTTGAACCTGAACAAAGAAACAACATGAAGCAGAATTAAAGTGGAGAAGAAGAAGACGAAAAGTGATCACATCACAGATGATGATGATGATGAACTACGATCTCAAAGACAATGCTTCATTGTGTGTGTGCGTGAGTGTCCCTTAACTTAGGGTCACTACCCTTATCCACAGGGCACACACATGGGGTGTCATAGATGCCATCTTTTACCTCATTTTTCTCTCACACAAGTTACCAGGAACACACCTATCCGTGCATGCATGCAGTAAACATCAACACTGGACCCCACCCTGTCTTCTATTTTTTTATTTTCTCAACATTTTAATTACTAAAAAAATTAAATATCTAATTTTGTACTGATTAAAAATATGTTTTTTAATCTCACAAATCAATCTTAGTGATATTTGAAAATATTTTTATATAAAGGTACGTGAAAGAGTTTTACTTCTTCGTATCTTTAGAGAAGCACAACTTAAAAAAGTAAAAGAATTTTCTTCTCTAAAAAATCATATGAGAAACCATTTTTGCATATTTTAATAAACATATTTTAACTTATTTATGTTTTACTCTATCAAACATCCCTGTTTATTATTTAACTAAGATGGATGTAATAAATTGATGGAAGTAAAATTTACAGTATTGAAATGTTAACGGCACGGGTTCGTAAGGACATTGAATGACCGCACACAAGAAGACAAAAAAACCAGTGATGATGCTAACGTGCGCCGTCTCTGTCTCTGGGTTGTCTGTAATGCATATGTTAATGAGTTAATGTACACCCTCTCTTTCACCGCTGCCACCTCATCCCCATTGCTCAGTTTCATGTTGTTGTTGTCGGGATTTTCTTCACTACACTCATACGGTGTCGTTTGGACTTTCTCTTGCTTTTCCACTACCTTCCTTTGGAATGGAATCAAACACCCTGTCGTTGAGCTTTCTAGTTTTGCCACTGAGGATTGTTTTACCATTGTGAGTGTCGACTTTGAATTTTCCAAGCTGGTTACGAGGTTTCTAGTTTATGGGCAGGCGAAAAGGAGCGATCTTGATTTGCATTCTGTCTTGGGAAAGTCTTTGTTTGACTTTGAGGAAAATGGGGTCACCATTTTTGGAGTTTTAGTGCTGTTTTCAACTTGTTTCTTGCTTCACTCGGATCTCAGCACTGCTTTCAGCTTTGAAAAATGTTCGGCTTCTCTCGAAGGCATATGAAACTTGGAAGGTGAATTTTTTTTTTTTTTCTAATTTGGAATTTCTTTTCATGCACCCAGAGGTAGTGAGGTAGCACTAGTTCTTTGAGGGTAAGGGTGTGTTTGGGAAAACAAAATTGAATAAGTATTTATAATGTAAGAGTTTATCTACAGGTTGTTTCTGTAATTAGAGAGAGAATAAGGTTAAACCATTTACCTGTTTTCAGAAGTTATATTCAAGAGTTTATTGAAACGTATTTATGTCATAGAATGAGTCCAAATAAATTGAAATAACTCTTTCAAGTGCACCCTTATCGATGGTTTTCTGATGTTGTTATTGTTGTGTTGTCTCAGTAGATTGAAGGTCCAGCTTTCGGACACTCCCCAGGGAACTAGAAGCCCCATCAGGCATCACCAGAAGCGAAATGTAAACTCTAATGTGATTTTTTCAGCTTCATTCCCTGTGTGGGGTTGAATTTGTAATAATGAGGGTTTTCCACTGATAAAGCTTCTTACAGGGTGATGGAGTTGCAAGGACAAGTGGTCATTTTGAGGAAATTGACAGCCAGTTTCTGTCTGCTACAGCTGAGATGCATACTTGTACATCAGGGAGCTCAGAAAACTGGATGGTGTTGTCAATTGCAGGGGAAAAGCCCACTCCTAGATCTTATGTATGTAATTTTGTGACTCTTAAGATTTGGTCCTGGTCATTTTCTGGAAGTCTTATGAATTGTGTGTAGTTTTGGCTAAGAATTGACTATTATTCTTTGTGAATAGCATGCTGCAGCTGTGGTTGAGAATAAGATGGTAGTGGTTGGTGGTGAATCAGGGAGTGGATTGTTGGATGATGTGCAGGTGAGGGTACATTTCTTGTTTTGGAATTGGAAGACTTATGATGGGGACTAGGGACATTGTTCCTATTATATGAGCATCAATATCAACATTAGATAATTATTTGGTTCTTGGCTCATCACACAAACTGAGATCTGGATACACTTAATTTTTGTTCCAGGTTCTAAATTTTGACAGATTTTTGTGGACCACGGCATCCTCTAAGCTTTACTTATCACCTAGCAGTCTTCCACTAAAGATTCCTGCTTGCAAGGGGCATTGTTTGGTACTTTAATCTATGGTTTTAACAATATTCTCAGCATGCTTACTTGTTTAGGTCTATTCTATATAAGTGACCTTGGTAATGATCAAATTTCATTTGGAATTGATAATTAATACCTTTCACATATTTAACAACATCTTGTTTATAATTTATATTTGATAATGATTTATTCCGGTCTCAATTTTCTTGTGTTTGATGATAATTTGACCAGGTTTCTTGGGGGAAAAAAGTACTTCTCATTGGAGGGAAAACAGACCCAGCAAGTGACAAAATTTCTGGTTCACCCTCTTCTTCTTCCCATGTGTAATAGCTTTGTCCTTGTTCATGCTGAAAAACTGTTCTAATTGCCATTCTGGTTTTTTTAGTATGGGTGCTTGATACAGAGACAGAGTGCTGGTCCCTCATGGAAGCAAAGGGAGACATACCGGTAGGAATTTTGATATGATTAAACTGCAATATCAGGAATTGAAATATTAGGGCATATGCTACTGGATTGCAATTTTCATATCTTGCCCAATCATATTACTTAGTAAATCATAAATCATGGTAATCATTATGATATGTATTATTATGTCTAGGTTCAATGAATAATTTATATAAATGAAATAATTAAGAAATTATATCTTTGTATCTGTTAGATTCATTTAAGTATATTTTGAATCTGTGGTGCAGTTGAATTACAGTTTTCAATATACATACCTCTATTTTATCCCTCATTTAACCAAGGTAAGTCTTTATCAAATTGTCTTGAAGACATGAGCTGAAACAATTGCACACAAATAATCTAAGAAGTAGGAACTGATTCTATAATGAGAATATGACATGTTAACTTATCTAATGTATCATAATTTAGTTTCTTCTATTCGAATCTCTTTAGGCAGTACTGACCAATCTTTTGTTCTACGCAGGTTGCTCGCAGTGGTCATACAGTTGTTATGGCTAACTCAGTTTTAATATTGTTTGGAGGAGAAGATGCCAAAAGGAGGAAACTGAATGATCTACATATGTTTGATCTCAAGTCCTTGACATGGCTTCCACTTCACTACACGTAATTGTGTTAATACTTTGTTATGATTGATTTTTGTTTTTTTCTAAGTTCAAAAACGAAAGTTCTGAATTCCATGTGACTATTTGCTGATAAGGACTTGATGTAAATGTTTACTTGCTTTTGACAAGTGATGCTGTTCTCTTTTTCACCCCCGTAATACCTCCTAAAATATTATATCACTCACAGGGGAGCAGCACCTTGTCCAAGATTCAACCACGTGGCAGCTCTTTATGATGGTAAAATTCTATTTATATTTGGAGGAGCATCAAAATCCAGGACCTTGAATGACTTGTATTCACTTGACTTTGAAACAGTGAGCTCTCTCTATATTCAGTGAAACTTTTTTATTCCTCCAAGAGGAAGACTAAATGCTCATTCATTTTGTAATCAATGGAAATATACGTTCTTTCAGATGGCGTGGTCAAGAATAAAAATACGTGGTTTCCATCCATCACCAAGAGCTGGTTGCTGTGGTGTATTATGTGGCACTAAATGGTTTATTACAGGGGGTGGAAGCAAGAAAAAACGTATGCTTTTTAATGGAGGAAGCATTTATTCGTAATACTCGAGCATGCTATTTAGTTATATCTTTTGAACTTAACCTTTTACTTGGCAACCTCAAAGGAAAGTAATTTATGCATGAATTTTACTGATTTAGTTCTTGGTTACCTTATTGCACTTGTGTTATTCATATTATCTTTCTTTCCAGTCATCATTCCATCTGTTAACCACTACAATGCTTTTGATTGTATAGTTTTGTGATCACTCTTGCATTTTTTGTGTTTTGAACTTTCATTTAATCAATGTTCCTTGGTAACTCTTGATCGATTCTCACATCGTAAGAACATTAGATTACTGTTATCCTTTTGTCTTCCTGTTTCACATATAACTTGTCTCTTATTCTATTCCTTTTTAAATTTCTAATTTTCCTCTGCATTTTTCAGGACACGCGGAGACTTTGGTATATGATGTTGTAAAAAGTGAATGGTCTGTGGCAATTGCGTCACCTCCATCATCTATTACGACCAACAAGGTTAGAGTTTTTTATTTTTTCTGCCAGCTTTACCTGTCATTCATCTGCTGCTACCTCATACTGCTAGCTCACTGTGCTTTTATGTATTCCGTTAACTTGTTGAGATTATTTAATTTTAAGAAAGAAAAATGAAATCAGTTTTCCATAAGCTAAAATTAGTTTATAGAAAAACTGATTTCATTTTTCCTTTTTATTTTCCTCTCCTAGAAGTGTGTATGGAAAAGTTCCTCCAAACATACCCATAGTATGAGATGCTTGGTGAAGTACTTTGATAGAAAGGGAATAATATGATAAATGTATTCTGGTAAGAAAAAAGAAAATGACAATACAAAGCAAACGTCCAGAGCCGGTGCTCCTCAGAGAAATTGCTTCTCTGTCCTAATCTCCCATAATATTCTCCATAACCAACTCCCCCTCTCTCTCTCTCTCCCTTATTACAAGTTCAATACCCCCACCTCCTCGACAGCTCAGCACCTCTTAGTAACTGACTTTTGGTTTTACCCCCTTATTCCTACGTGTATACACTTTCCAAATATTGGGTTTGGGCCTCTCTTGCTTTGGGCTGCCCGATTCATCAATTGGGTTTCTATCATACTTAAGTAGCTTGGCTCTCCCCCATAAAGCTATCTTTGAAGGATGGATTCCCTAAGTTCTTGGATACTCATCAGCTTATAATTCAAATTTAGTTTGATGATTATGATGAAATCACTGGCTATAGTTTAGTTTTGTATTTTTTTTATTAGATTTTTGCTTAACCTATAAGTTGTAAATTGTATCAATTAATTTACCATGTATCTTACTGACTATTAGCAAAAATATTTATAGATGTATTATATTTGGCACAAGGAGCACAACTTATCCGTCTCCTGACCTAATTCTTCAATGTCCCGCAGTAGTAGATTTCTTTTGTATGCTTGACTTTCTACAGTATTTAACAAGCATGTTTTTTTGTGTCTGTTATGATAGCAGGGTTTTAGCCTTGTACTGGTGCAACACAGGGATAAAGACTTCCTTGTTGCATTTGGAGGATCCAAAAAAGAGCCATCAAATCAGGTTTGAAATAAATGCATAAAGTTGTTGTATGAGTTAATTCTTATGGTACTTCTAACCTTTTTCTTGATTGTGTTAGGTGGAAGTGTTGATTACAGAAAAAAATGAATCAAGAAAGCGACCAACTTCTACTAAAGGTCAAAGATCTGTATTACTTGAAAAACATTCATTATCTGCTGAATTGGCTTCTCAACTAAAAAAGGACTCTTCCCATCATTTGATTGACTCTGTTGTGCGACAAAATCTTGCATCTGCAATTCAACACGGTTCTGAAAGGAAATCTCTGTCTGAAACCCTTCGTGAACAAGATTCCAATTCCCTCCCTACCAAGATCTCCCTTCGCAGGCAATTTGATCATCATGAAGAATACAATCCAGATGTCAGGATCGACAAGCATTCAGAAGATGAAAGTTCTTTCCCTCAGGTGAACACAAATTCCCATTAATTACAACTGTATGCTTTGATTTAAAACTCCTAGAGTCAGTGGCCGATTTTAACCAATAATTTTGGAACCAAAATAATTTACTCAAACCAAATGTAGTTTTTTCTCTTCCTCTCATACGCATATTGCACCACTTTCACCTTACACGTGAACAAAGGATATCGAACAACTACACTCTCTTTAATTACGAACAACATTGACTCCTATCTCTACTCTCGGAGGAAGAAGTGTTGGAACCGGTGGATCCGGTGATGGGTTGAGGGGCTGAGGCTCCTCCACTATTAAGATCCGCCACTGCCTAAGCTCCCTATCCACCCTCTAAATGGTTCTACATAGTTACACACAATATAATCAGCTTCTTTTCTGAATGTCTCCCCCTTCATTGCTTTGTTAGACCATGCCACTATGACACCGTCCTAGTTACTGTCTTATTTATTATTTATTATCATTTTGTTTGAAAGCCACCTAGTTGTGGTCACCGTTGTCCCACCTTAATTGCAGCCTCTTTCGTCTGCCTAATAATCTGCTTATGTTGTCATCTCTACATTGGGTTCAATTGATGGCATCCATCACTCCTTCCCAATCATCACATATAAGTGTATTTTTTTTCAGTAGTCCATAATGTCAGAAGCATTTATTCTGATGTTAAGATATGTTTGTATTAAATATCAGTAGCAATCATTCCAATCCTGATGCTAACATTATGACAAAATATAATGAAACCTAATACTGTAATTTACTATACACTTCAGGCGGTTGATCATACAAGTAGTCAAAATGACCGTGGAAATCAAATGAGATCAAGTGGAGCCAAGACCAACATGGAGGAACAGGTGTCAGTATCTGGAAATTCAAATCAACAAAACCTCGGTTTCGGAAACCCTTTTCTAGAAAGTGATGATGTGTCATTCCCAGAAAACAGTAAATCAGGATCACTGCCTGCTGCTTCAAGCATCCATCATTATTATGAAACTAAAGTGGCTTCCCTAATGGGAAAATTTGGCATTCTGGAGGGACAATTGTCAGCTGCATTAGCAAGCAGAGAAGCTGCTGAGAAAAGCTTAGCATCTGCCTTTAAAAGCCGGCAGGAGATGGAGAAAAAATTGGCTGAGACACTGAAGGAGATGGAGTTGCTGAGAGAGAAACTGGTGAGTGCAGAGTTAGCTCAAGAAGAAGCTAACAACCTATCCAACTTGGTCCATGCTGATAATGTAAGGCTTGAGCATGATGTGGCTTTCCTCAAGGCTGTTTTAGATGACACTCAAAAGGTATATAAAGCCTTCATTTGATGAAAGTACTTCTTTGTAAAGCTTTGTTGACTTAGTAACATCTTTTAGTAGGAATTGCACTCAACCAGAGGGGTTCTTGCAGCAGAAAGAACCAGGGCATTCCAATTACAGGTATATCCTAGGATTGATTACGAAGCTTAAGTCTTTGTTGTACTTTTTGGTAAACCATGTAATTTTTTTTCTGTATGTCCAATTATGATGTTCCAATTGAGTTGCTGTTTCTGCGCCATAAAAGTCTTACATATGTTTTCACTAATGATTTTCGTGTTCTCACCATATTTGGGTTTCTCTAATACCATCTATATTGGATGCATAGGTTGAAGTTTTCCATCTCAAACAGAGACTTCAATCAATGGAAAACCGAGCCCCTACTCCTAGGAAACCTTTTCACGTATAATGCTTTTCAAGGCCAAATGATGTCATGCCTATGAACTTGAGCACAAATGATGTGAAAATTTATGTGGACACAATCTATCAGTGCAATTTGAGGATGGCGTATTGAAGATCTCCAAAGAGAAAGAAGAACAATTCACAGAACTTTTTGGCTGAGAAAATTGGATCTGTACTGATGTTTTAACCACTAAGCTTCACCGTTCTTAATAGAAAAACTAACTTTAAGTATGGAATGGTGGTTCTTTAAGTGGTGAAGACAAGAGTTCATTAGTCCTAGTCTAATTAAATCGTGGTCAAATAAATGATAACTAAATAAGATGTTAACTTTCTTGTAATGTTTTATATGATAAATTAAAGTAAATTTTTTTATTGGTTTGTAATTGAGATGTTAAAGTTCATATGGATATTACAGTGATGTTTGTGATAAGTTTTACAAAAAAAAATTAACCTAATATTTTTAACAAGTTAAATAAAATTTTAAATTACCATAGAAGTGTGGCTAATAGTATTCTGAAAAAGATAGAGTACTAATATCACCGTATTTAAATTTTAGGTTGAACAAAAATAAATCTATTAGGATTGGTTCGGTAGTGAAGGTATGGGTAGTTTATAGAATATCAAGTTTTGTTCATTGTGAAAAGAACAGAAAAAAAAATGACATTGTAAGAAAATGAATGTAAGCCAATTAATCACTGTCTGGATTGGATTGTTTGTTCCTTTTCGCATAATTCAATTCAACTATTAAGTACTCCTAACTAATCATTAAGCAGTACATGCATGATTAAGTTTTTCCTATTTCTTTTTCTTGAAACTCTATTTACTTGATTCATTAATAATAAAAATTCAAAAGATGCTCAGAATAATTTGGGAAAAAGTGAAATGACTAATCCACAATGGTGGTGACCAAAGAGATGCAATAAATGAAATACATAACCAACTTTTTATTTTGAATCGTCTAAATGAAAATATATATTTCTATGTTAAAACATTTCAAAATTAGAATATATTAGTGAATAATGTTCAAATTGCATCACATAACCTTAGATCTAAGTTATGTCAAAAGAATGAAACTAAACATATTGGCCAGCATAAAAGTTGGTTCCAAGAGCAACTCTTGAAAAAAATTACATAAAGCAAACAATTGCAGTCATTCTGGAAGTAATGAGTCGTAAATGTAGAAAAAATATTACATATATTAAGATAAGTTGCTTCATGAAACAAGGGTGGCAAATGATGAAAGAACCCACACCACATGCATATAAATTTGTGGTCAAAGAGATTTAAACAACCCCTTTTAAAATAATTTGCAATGAAAAAACCCAACTTCTGTTGCCATTCATTTGAATTGTAGCACATCTTATTCTTTCGCCTAACTAGAGAATAAAGAATAAAGAGAAAAGCTTACATAGAATGTCACCTTTTGACTTGTGATCTAAACAATTAAAATGGACATTTGTTTTACAGGGTTACAGAAAGTGCAAGTTGACTGTCTACAATTTTCACTTGACTAACATTTTTAACAAATATGTCATATCTTTTACAAACATAAAAGAAGAAAATAAGTTTTACAGTGGACATAACGCAAGCTTCCAGCTGAGACATCTTTGGCCTTACAAAATGGAACTCAACCACCTAGCCGATGTCCAATCATCCTGGAAATGAAATTTCAGCATCTAATCCATTCACTCCATATTTATACAGCCTTAGGGTTTGAGATGCAACAGTATGAAATGCTTTGTTTTCTGATGTGAACTCTTGAAGTAGTTAAGGCAAATCGAAGCCAAGCTTGTAATTATAGGCCACCAGGGTAATTCTCGCCCTCACCCTACTGTTAATGTGGTCTCAACATTAAACTATTTCCAGGGTACTTTCCTCATCATCAAGGACTTCCTTCGGTCACTGATATTCAAAGAAGTTCAGTCTCGTCTTGATCTCCGTCAGCATCTTCAACATCATTGTCTTCATCTTCTTCAGGGGCATCAGGATCCACCCCCTACAAAGGATGCAAAATAATAAATTTATTCGCTCAACTTTTCAATTCTAGATAATATTATCCTCATCAATTAAATCTAATTTTGGACTAGACCATGAATCTATTTCAGATAACATAATTCAGAAGGAATGAAGAGTGAGCAATGAGTTTAATCAGTTGAGACTTTTAGAAATATATAATTAATCAAACATCAGACTTATTTAGAAAAGCATACATGTTAAATAATAAATAATAAGAACAAACCTTCATTTGCTTCTCTAAACGCTCTAAACCCCGTTTTGCTGCTTCATTCTGGGTGTTTAACCTGCCATTAGGCCAAATGTTAGGAGCATAGTAAAATCATCAAAAACTGGCATGCATCACATGGATATCCTCAGCAGTAAGGATAGGATCAATTGCTAACAGCAACGAACTTAAAGAACTGCATGAAACAGTGGGGAGGAAAGGTTTATTATAATTCCAAATTGTTACATCAAGGAAAATCATAGTTGAGACATATTAACTAAAAACATAGCATACGCTCTCCTAGTCGCCCCTCAATTGTTACGATATTTTAGAATGTAGGGTCCAGATTCAAGAGTTACGCTAATTTAGTCCAAAGGATGCCAAATTAAATTCTTCAATAATAACACCTTGAAAGATATTTTTGAAATACGAGATCAACCTTAATGCAGCCTGATAATGTGACAAAGCCTCCTGCAGCATGTTAGTGGCGGCAAAGACTTGTGCAAGTTTTACATGAAGAGAATCATCAGCCCAGTCTTTAAGATATCGCTCAAGCAGAGAAACAGCTTCTCCATTTCGGCCTTCAATAACATGGAGCTCGGCCAAAGCTAGTGCAGCTCCAAGGTAACCAGGTTCTAGTCTTAGTGCAGACTCATAGAACTTTTTTGCCTGTATGAAGAATGCATTATAGTTCCCACATAAGAAATCAAAGTACAGATAGTAATCTGTAGATACTAATTTTAAAAAGCTGACAAGTTACCTTTTCTCTGCCACCAGAATTACTGGCATGCACATCACCTACTAACTTTAAAGCCTTTGCTGACTGAGGCATTGCTTTCATTGCTTCTCTTGAAGCATATAAAGCCTCTTTGATTTTAGAAAGAGCCAAATATGTATGAACCAAACCTGAAATATTCAGATTCATGTAAAAAGACTGTAAATTTCTAAATTTTCTATCATCACCACTTTAAGGTAGATATTGACAGCAGAGTACATGCAGTGCAATAAAAAGATGCAATTCTTCCAAGTATAAACTAGAACCTTGATATGAGCGAATATCTGGTCTCAATTCTTGAGCTGCTCTGAAGGCAGACACAGCTGCTTCTGCCCGTTTCATTGTCAACAATAAATTCCCCTGAATAATCTTAGCATGTTAGGAAAGGCTTACGTCATCATCCTCCGCAAACAATATACAGTAAATAGACCCCCATGTAGCATGGGCCATGCCTCATGCAAAACCATATTATTACCTTCATTATATACCCTGGTATGTGCCTCTCATCAATCCGAATACTCTAGTTGCAAAATAATTAGTCAATTGTGAGAAATTTTATAATAGATAAAGTGCAGTCCAATTTGCATCAAATAAAAATACAGACCTGCTCAGCATATTGTAATGATTTTTTCTCATCTTTCCTTTCCCATAAAACAGATAGGGCTACAAAAACCTCTGGTCTTGCAGGATCGATATTCAATAAATCATGCACCAACTTATTCAGCTTTGGATAATCAGACTTAAGCTTTAGAAGCATTGCATACTCATCCATATATGTTACGACGTATGGATCAATTGACCGGGCCTGATCACCAAATTATCAAATATATAAGCTCAATAAGTGCATGAAAATAAATAGTATAATTATAGATAAATGTATTAGCATAGTAAGGTACAAATATGTATTACCTTTTCAAAATTCATAATGGCCTCCTCATTCTTTCCAATGATAGCTTCAACCTTCATTCACAATATACATTAAGATTAAGCCATCAATTCAAGAAAACTTCATGCAAACTAGGGAAATGCTCCAATCCTCTTAACAGGGGTATCACTTCTTAAACAAATTCAGGCAGTCAACTCAGAACTAGCATCAATTGTCAGTCACAAACTTGGCTCCTCTAAAGTTCTCATTTCAGAGGGAAAAATAAGAAATTTTAATCACCAATGAAAATATTAATAGTTGATATTACATACACAAGTATGAAAAATCATAGATTTGATAAAGTCTACTCTCTTAATTTTCATTAAGGGTTGAGGTATTTTATTTTTCTCACAAAAGGAAACTGCTTGCTTTAGAGGAACTACATCATTGACAAAATACTACCTACCGGAAGCAAACCTTTCCCGAGAGTCCAAAGGAAAAAAAAAAAAAAAAAACAACTTAGAAATAGGTGCAACATCAGCCTGGTTGAAAGGTTATATTGCACACTAGTTATAAATCACTGCAGCAAGCCTAACCTTTGCCATCTCAAGTAGTAAGTGTGTATTGTTAGGGAAACGCTGTAAAAGATCAGCAAAGAGCTCCAATCCACCTACCAAAATTTGAAAAAAAGAAAAACTGGATCTTTCAGCGTTAAACACATATCAGAGACAGCAAAGTACAAGCAAATGAAAAAATAAACATCTTTTGTCGTTAAAATCTAGCAGGAGTTTGATAAAAAAAAGAAAAACAAGAGTACAAGAAGCTATTGCAGTGAGCCAGATAAATAATTTACAGTAGAATTTATCATTTTGTACATTTTGAGTACAGAAATTGGCACCATGGCTATGCACATAAAACACAACTTACGACATTCTTCAGTCCAAGCATCCAACACAAGCATGCAATCAATAATTAGATGATTCCACATAAAATACAATATCTCACCCTTGTAATCATTTGAAGCCATGCAACATTGAGCTTCAACATATCGCTGCAAATAGAATGGCGGAAAATTAATCAGAAATTGCAAGTTCCCACAGTTTGCCTGCCCGTGTACCAAAACAATCCATGGGACAGATGATGCCAAATTTAAAAAAAAAAAAACTCAACCAAAATCAAGGACAGGCTAATTTTACAACTTTCCCGTGCCTATATTTATAGCCATTTTCTTTAGGAAATAAAATCATGTGATATAGAATACACCCCCTTTTTGACAGTTAGTATCTTACAGGTCAACAGAAAAGTATATGGACGGACAAAATTTATTAAACAACGTACAAAAAGGTTGAACTTCAATAACTAACCCTCACGCCTCAGCAGATATTATTCTGAACCAGGCAACGTGTAGGTAAATTAAATCAGAATTAACTATTGATCACCAGGTTATAGAGGATTTGCTACCATGTTAAGAGCCAACTTTCCCAAAAGAATACGTAGGGTTCATAATAAGTTTCATCACTAAGAATAATTTAAGGAAGAAAAAGTAATAGAACTTAAAAAGCATAACACTTCCTCCCAAATCATTCTCATGCATAGAAAACCAAGAACGTCACCCTGTAGCAAATGAAACTCAGTATCTGGCAAGACAAGTGATAAATATATGTGATAAATATATGTTAAATCCATGTGAAACGACTGGAATTTATATTGCAACTGATCATTACATTGAGATATGGATATCAACAAGACAAGCTCAATATATTCTAGATATACCACCAAACCATCAAAATAGTCTGTAAATACCAATCTTTGTTTATTCATTCTTAAGACTAGCAGTCCTCTTTTGTTGCTTCTCAAGGATTTGATGCAAGATGGACATGGTTCAGGTTAACAATGATGCCTCTGTAGAGGCTTAACCTAAAATAAAAAACCTCAAAAGTGATAAATGGTAGCAAGTACATCATGGCACGTAAACAAACAATAATTTTAGTACTATGTATCACTTACTTGAAGCCAACGACTTGAGTCAGTGTGATCAAACGGAGCCCTACCACTTCTATTTGCAGTCTGAGAGTAAATTTTTTAACACCGATTAGATTCTTGGAGGAAAAATTACAATTAAACTGCAATTTTTGCAAATTGATCTACTTAACTTCTAGAAACTCCATGCATGGAATAATCACGACATAAAGAAAGGTTATCGGGCCACAAAACAGACAAACTATTCCAATGGGGTCAAAGCACATGTTGAAATAGCAGAAAAATAGATCACAGGACATGCACAAATTTAGGTTAACAGTTGTTTGTGCCACCTTCTTTCCACCTAATAAATATTGTTAATAAAAGAAAGAAACCAAAAACCAATTAAGGATAGTGATTTTGTTAACCTAGAGGGCTAAGTCTTATAAACACCCCAACCTCCTAACTCGACAGTATAGAAAAACACATCAGCCTACTGGTAAAGTATATTCTTTATTGCTGAGTACCCAATTGCCTAAAGAAAAGGAAGAAATGACACAATCTAATGGATACCCAATTCCACTGCCAAATCAAAGAATCATCTTGAAGATGATCAATGGCTGAATCTCTATTTAGTTTCAGTCAAAAAAATTTCTTTCAGCTTTTTATCAACAAACCTGAGGAAACAATGAAATGATGTCCTTTGCAGTAGATCCCAGTTCTGCTAAAGCTGTGATGGCCTCAAATATATAAGGACAGTGCCTGGCAAAAAGACATCAACAAAGAATTTCATCTTAAACTCAAGTAGCAAATTAAGTAAAAATATAGATCATATGAAAGATGCAAATGCACAATGCTCAAAAAGCAAGTAGCCAGTTAAATAACTCCATAACACACTCAATACTACCCAAAGAGAAAGCAAGCAATCAAAACTAAAAAGATGGAAGAAGGAGCTCCACAATAAAATGCAAATGATATATAAGCTTTACGAAGATATGAAAGAACAGAGAAAGAGAAGTCAAACCACCAAGAAAAAGAACGCACAAAGAAAACTTAAATTGAGATTATTTATAAGGCTGTACAGGACTTCTGAAAGCAAGTTTTTTGCCTTCTCACCCTATATCAAAATGCAGTGCCTAACTACTTCAACAAGTTCATAAAAAATTTAATAACCATGTGTAAGACAACAAAAAACAAATATGTTGCCGGATGAACAACACAATTGTGTTTGCCCAGAGCAAATGCTATCAGTTCAGACATAAGGACGCTAGTGGACATTAAGCCTGAAGGCTGAAGGTCAAAATGCAAACTAGTTGCAACAAATCAATAAAAAAAGATAAATAGATCCATAAAAATCTTTCTAGGATAACCCTACGGAGCCATATACAAGGTTTAATCAGTGTATGAGATATTTACAAACCTTATACATTCTTTGTAAATAGCAACAGCAGCTCGGCTATGCCTAGAAACTCGATATAGTTTCCCTAATAACAAATTCATGGCCAAATTTCTTGCTTTGCTCGGAACTCCTTCCATCTGTAATGAGAAAGTGTCACTGATAACTCACAAGGAATGCAAAACATTGAAAACAAATCAATAATGTAATAAAAATTTCATGACATTTGTTTCTCATGAAAAAAACCCCACATTCTTGACTGACAAAATATGCACAAAATAGCCGTTAAAGCCTTGTTGTCTCCATTGTTAATCCCTCCATAAATAGATAATTGACATTCTTTCAATTGACACCATCACGAATTTTTTAATCAAAAAAGAAAACATTAATGGACATGCACTCTTATGAGTCTGTTCTGTAGAAAGGAGAGAATAGAACAAACAAACCTCAACTAGAGCTGCTTTATTCTCATTCAGAAAACAGTGAGATGATGCAATTTTGAACTTCACCTGTTAAAGAGATCAGAAAGAAAAAAAAAAAAAAAAAAAAAAAAAAACTCATAAAAACCTGGACTTGCAAAACCTTAAAAGTTAGAAGCACGTCAAATCAACGCTAGCCATTATGAACCAAAGAAACACTAACACCAGTGTACCTCATTCTCATTGATCACCGATCCATTGCAAGAATTTGGAGACGAAGATCGGTTCGACGACAATGAACTTCGAGAAGAAGTCAAGCTCTGTTTTGGAATCATCTTGTAGTATTGCAAGGCTTGTTTATAGGTGTGCTGTCCATCAACAAAAAGAAATAAAAAAAAAAAAAAAAAAAAAAAAAAAAAAAAAAACTTTGAATTACCCATTTAACAAAACTTTTGAAAATAACATAATCACAAACAAGCAGTTGTTTCCAACTGCATGAGCAAAAGGGAGAAAGAGTTAGCACAGTCTCTTACAATGGCTCTACGGTACTCCCTTTCACGAAAGAAAGAATCACCAAGTAGCACCTGAACAAATTAATAAATAAACATTTAAAAAACTTCAACGAGCTTCTCAAATATTAAAAATTGCAAAACATGATAAAAAAAAAATTCAAAATGAAAATTTGCAGATACCAAGCTCTCGGTTTTGAGGTGCGGGGCAGATTCAGCATTTGCAGCAGGTGAGGAAACGAGAAAACAACCCTGTTCAACACAAGAACTTCAGATTAGAGCTTCGACCCATAAATAAAAATGAAAACATTTTTTTTCGCGGAATCAAAATTTCAAATGCGAATTGGAAAGAGAAGAACAATAAAAAAAAAAAAGATTACGAGCATCTGAGCGGAGTTGTAGAGGCCATGTTCGAGAAGAGTGACGATTTGATCTTTCGGAACTTCCATTGTAACGAGCACTAAGCTCTTCTATTTGAAATCTTCAGTCTCTCTCTCTCTCTCTCTTCTCAAAGGGTCTCTCTCTCTCTTCTCAAAGGGCTTCAACTTGATTCAGTGCTAACAGTAACAAACTAACGAGGTTTTGTATTTCTCTCTCTATATGTATAGATCTATTTCAAATTTGATTTGATTAATATCTCCCTCAAATTTTGAACACTTGGAATTTTTTAATTAAGGGAAGTTTAGCCATAAAAACACATTTTTTAAAATAAATATTTAAAAAAATATTCAATCATAAATAAAAATTGCTGCTAAAAAAAATTAATGATTGTATAATCAATAATTATCTCCTTTTATATAAGTCCTGATCAAGGATTCCTTTATTGAATAGAAAAATTGTATAATCAATACTTTATAAATTTATGTGGTAAAAACAAAAGTCACTTGCTTTTCTTCTTTATTATGGCCTTAATATTTGCATAAATTAAAAAATTATTTTTCAGTGTCATTTAACTGCTACCTACATTTAGTATGTTTAAAGACTTCTCATCCTTGACAGTTTATTTGAGAGAGCTATTCACTCTCATTTACTTCATGAGTTTTTTTATTTTTGAATTTGCAATTAAGGTGAAATAATAATAAACTTTAGTGTGTTTAAGGACATCATGACAATGGACCATTTACAGATATCATATTTTTATTTACATTGTTGATTACTTTTGTATATTTTCTATGGACGTAAAATAAATACAAAAAAAAAATCAAATATATGTGTTCATAACTTAGAACCAAACACGCATTTTAATGTTCTAGATTGTTATCTTCAGAAAAAAAAAATTATAGCATTTTATATAAAAGCTTTTAACTAAAATCCTCACAAGGTTGGTGGAATTTACCCAAAATAAAATATCTTTGTATTAGGTGTTAATATGTGGATTATCTATAATGGAAACTAGTTACAAGAAATAAACATATGTTAAAATGTTGAATTGTGAGTTCCTAGCTCAGATTTATATCAACTTCACAATTTTCATTTGATATTAATATCTTCTTTAAGAAATCAAAAAGTCTCATGTAAGTGTTGAACTATATTTATTAATAGTAACATCTCTTTAATATTGAAAGTTTTTTATTAATTTTCTGTCATTATTTATGTTTGTGTTAGGTAACATAATATGTTTTATCAGTTACACAATAAGTATATTGATAGATCCTAAAAAATCACACGAAAATAGTATTGCTTAGCAGAATTCATGTTGTAAATGTATAATTGTTATAGTTCTTGACAATTTTGAAAAGAAATACAAAGGTCTATAGGTGGTTTCAAATCATGTTGAATATATTATGTAAATCTAACATCATTTATTATAACAATGTTTAGGTTTCATGATGTCACACAAGTTATGTATTGAAAAGGGATACTTAAAATATATTGTGATCATTAAATGATTATATTAAAATTCCCCCTTATTATTCTGGATAGTACTTGAAACAGTAGCTAGATGGAATGTCATAATTATTTAATAAGTTTATAATAAGTATAAATATATTTTAAACTCTTGTTATATATTAGGTTTAGTTTTTGTTTTTTGTTATTTTTTTTTATTTAATTCATCCTTCAAAAACGGTTCTTAAAATAAAATATTTCCATGAAAATTAAAAATAATATGTTATATAAACTAAAAATGTATTTCGACCTATAGAGAATCACAAATCTAAGTTAGGATTTAGAGGACAAACTTTTATAAATATTATATGATATGACTTCGACACAACAATTCCACAAACCACTTTATAATTCTTGCATAAATATGTTAATTGTGTTTTGGCATTTTTTTTCAAAGCCAATCACGTTTGGTTAAAAAAAAAAAGGATTCTTAATTAAAAATGAACCAATTTTGTAATATATACATCTAAAACTATGTAGTTATTCATATATCACAATCATAATTAGGCGTAGACATACAAATATGATATCAATCGTTAATCCTTTCAAGTTTATGATGATTATTGTTTCATGATATGTACCAAAATGTCGCATAGAATAAGATATGCTATCAAACTAGTTATTTTCATAAACTAAAAGAAATTTAAAGTTATAAACTAAATTTATAGATCAAATTGAAAATAGATACAAACGTGTGACATTTTGATTGTACGTTGAATTTGCGTCCACCAATGAACTTGGTGAAAAAAAAATTAAAATGATTATTGGTAATTTATAAAATAACAAATTTCTTAACTCGTTGTAGACAATGTAAAAAAATAAACAGGGCAGAAAAAGTAGAATTAGAATTTTTGGTAGCAAATTATTTGAATTGGTATATTGAGTTTGTAACACGTGTGGCCTTATCCACAATTGATATTTTCTAGTTTTGCATTACTTGTTGAGTTGAGTTTCTTAAGGTTCTGCAAAAATGGCTTCTTCTATCTCTGCGTGTTTCACTCCCCGATCCTTCGCTCGTCGCAATGCCAATCGCAGCAAAATTCAAAACCCTAAATTTCAGAAGCCAGTGGTTCCCGGCGGGGAAGCCACCACCTACACTCGTCTTCCGCTCAAGCACGACTATTCCTCTTCTTCCCCTATCTCACCTCCCGAAATCAAGCTCTCCGAAGCGACCCCACCCATCGACCATCTCCTCCGCAATCGCAAACGCCAAACTCAGCCACAGCAAGGCGTCGTTTTCGAAGGCAATGCCGATTCCGAACCCGAAAGCGACGGCGAGGGCGAAGCCTTCGACTTTTCGGGAGACGAGAATGAGGAGGAGGAGGAGTCTCCGGGCGGGAAGGAGAAGGGGGTGCCGGCGGTGATGCGATGTTTCGACCGGGCGAAGATATACGTGAAGGCGGGGGACGGCGGGAACGGCGTGGTGGCGTTCCGGCGGGAGAAGTACGTGCCGTTGGGGGGGCCGTCGGGGGGCGACGGCGGGAGGGGCGGCGACGTGTATGTGGAGGTGGACGGGGCGATGAACTCGCTGCTGCCGTTTCGGAACAGCGTGCATTTCCGGGCAGGGAGAGGGTCTCATGGGCAGGGGAGCATGCAGAATGGGGCAAAGGGGGAGGATGTGGTGGTGAAGGTGCCACCTGGAACCTTGATTCGGATGAGTGGAGAAGATGATGTGTTGTTGGAGATGGTGTATCCTGGGCAGAAAGCTTTGGTATTGCCTGGTGGTAGAGGGGGTAGAGGAAATGCTTCTTTCAAGTCCGGGGCTAATAAGGTTCCCAAGATTGCGGAGTATGGGGAAGAGGGTCATGAAATGTGAGTTCTTTTACCATGCATAGCTAGGACCGTTTAGTTTTCTGAAACAGATAACATGTTCGTAATTAAAAATGGAAACAGAAGCCACTGTTTCAAACCATAGGATTATCTACATGTGAAGGGTGCAATTTGTTTTGTTGACGTGAAAGCTACCGTTTGTGTATTGCATTTAGAAAGAGAGAACAAGTTTGCTGGAATGGTATGAGAGTTATGTTAGAATGATGGTTTCTTTTGATCAGGTGGTTGGAGTTAGAACTGAAGCTCGTTGCGGATGTTGGTATAGTTGGTGCTCCGAATGCGGGGAAAAGTACACTTTTGAGTGTTGTTAGTGCTGCAAAGCCAGAGGTGGCTAATTACCCCTTTACTACACTGCTTCCGAATCTCGGTGTTGTTTCCTTTGACTATGATTCAACCATGGTAGTTGCAGACCTTCCAGGTCTTCTTGAAGGGGCTCACCGAGGTTTTGGTTTAGGCCACGAGTTTTTGCGCCACACTGAGAGGTGTTCTGCCCTGGTAGGCACTTTTGAGTCGAGATGCTTTTTTGTGATTTATATAGGTAGACATAGCTACATTTCAGAATCTTTTTTTCTGGTAGAGCTGTGTTCAATTTTAGAGTTACCACACTGCTTCTAGGGGTTCAGAAAACAAGAACAGGAGTAGATTTTACGTATTTTCTTTGCTTTACTTTTTTTTTTCCCCTTCTAACAATTAATTTGAGACATCATTGTTTTCTTTTTTTTTTCTGCTTCTCGTTTTTCTCACATTGAAAACTTCTGTTTAATTCAAGCCTATGTATAATTGGTCTCAGGTACATGTTGTTGATGGTTCGTCACTGCAGCCAGACCTTGAGTTTGATGCAGTTCGTCTAGAGCTAAAGCTGTTTAATCCTGAACTTGCTGAGAAGCCTTTTGTAGTTGCTTTTAACAAAATGGATCTTCCAGAAGCATATGAAAACTGGGAATCCTTCAAAGAAAATTTGCAATCTCGTGGGATCACTCCTTTTTGTATGAGTGCTGTTACAAGGGAAGGTACTCAGGAAGTTATCTCTGCTGCGTATGAACTTTTGCGTAAAAGTAAAGAAGAGAACGAGGAATATGAAGGTTATAATTAGTTTTAAACTTATTCTATAAATTATTATCACATCACCTGAACACTCTTTTTTCTCTAACAAGTTCTTTGTATTTGGACAAATTTGACCTGTTTCAGATGGAAAAGATATGATAAACTTGAATCACGTCGCCGATGCAGTACAGAGGCAGCGGAATGCATCTATCAGCGATTTTGAGATTTTTCGTGAGAGTGATTCAAATAGTTGGCACGTAGTTGGATCTGGATTGCAACGATTTATTCAGATGACAAATTGGAGGTAGGTTATAGAGTAAAAATGCGATCAGGTCAGGAGTACAGTTCCTCGATATATTTTTTTATCAGCAATTTGCTTTTTTTTTTTACATATTAAACATACACACACACATATTGAGGTGTAATTTCTAATCACACTGAATAAATTGTGTTGAAATGCATAGATTTTCAAGTTTTATGTGAAGATGTCAGAACAAAAAATATTCTTGCAATAATCATAGGAAACATCATGGAAGAACCTTTTTTTGAATAGTGTGAGAAAATATTTGAAATTCCATCCTTCTCTTAACTGATTCTTGATGTGTTAGAAAAAATATGTATTAGGATAAGCATTATGATTGAAATTGTAACCCTTTTTTATGTCTAGTTTCATTGAGATATGCGGATTTTTTAACAGGTACGTTGATTCGGAGAGAAGATTCCAACATGTTCTTGAAGCTTGTGGTGTGTACAAGTCTCTCATGAAACTTGGTGTAAAGGAAGGGGACACGGTAGTCGTTGGAGAGGTGTGTCTTTTGGTTCTCTTTGGCATTTCTATTCACTACAATCCTTGGTAACACAAAGAACAATGATGTTAACGTATGATTTAATAAATGCAATTTAGCTATCCTTAAATGTGGAACATTATTGATCCCTCCTTCTTCCTATGACAAAAGATAACCTGGAAACATATGGCAGCTGGAAAAAAAATTCAATAGATCCATACACAGTTCTACACGAAGCTTTTCTACAATCTTTTGTGCCATTTCCATAATATACATACCCAATGACCATTTACTCTGGTACTTATCAGATGAAGATGATATGGCATGACTCCTCTGACAATTCTGGTGCGGCTAGGATGAAGAAAATATCTTCAGATTCATTAAAATGGGCTGAATGGAAGTAATGCCACTCAATTTTGGTGATTCTATACATGTGTACTACAATTATGCCATAGGTAAGGGTAAACAATGTTCTTGTAATGGTTTTGTAGTTTCATCCATGCTATCCTTAGAATCTTGGCAACGATCTAATTTGATCCCATTTATAAATTTTTCGTGGATTGTGCGTATGGGCACCTATACGTAGAGATGACTAGCTTCGGTTTTTTAACCTTTCCTTGAAAAGAATATCATCCCATTTTTATTTTTATTTATTTGGGTGTATTTTGGATATAATCATTGACATTACTGTTGTAGTAGTTTATTTGACAATATTTTCAAACTATTGTGTTTTATCATTTTTTGAAATCATCAATTGGGGCATCATCGATCATGAAATTAATTTTACTGCTCGTTAATGAACAGCTGTTCATGTAGGAAGCAAATTGAATCATAATGAGGTGACGTTGAAGAGGATAGAAGTCATGAAAAGCTGCATCAAAAGCATAAAGGTAATGCAAACCATTGCATGCTTGTCCAGTGATGGCAATGATGCTGGGTGCATTTACCATTCAATTTTCTCATCTTTGACTTGCGGGAGGTCTTCATCAACTCACAGCTCCCGAGTCATGTATGAGGTAAGAAAGCTGTGGAGCTCATTAAACATGGTTTGTTTTCTTAAATTGGTTTAGAACAGATAAATAACAAACTGGAGAGAACGTGATTGCTTATGTAATTGTATGATGGTGTGTTATAAATTATTTTGTACACGATCTAAAATGCCTAACATGATTATATCCTCATTCTTGACAGACAGCTTTCACGTGATTTGGATATTTCGATGAAATTAAAGTCGAATTTCAAGTTTCACGTGAAGTCACATATAAGCTACTGGATTGAGATTGCTATATTTTATCTCTAACGTGTTTGTATCTCGGTTTACTGGTTTGTTAACTATAACCTGCTTGATAGACGATCCTGTCTCTATAAAGAATAAAGCTGTTAATGGATGTTGGGGAAAAATCTGTATTTTGAGGCATGACAGACTCTTCTTCCTTTCTTTACTGCATCAGAGTGTTAGCCAATTTCCTTCGCTTAATTATCAATGTCTACATTTGGCATCACAAGCTAATAGCCTAATGTGGCTAAGTCATGTTTGCATGATTCGTGTAATATCATTGGTCAGAAACCACCCTTAAGTGCAATAACTTTCAAGTGATTTTTAATCGATGACCTCCTTACTTTAAGAAACACTTATATTGGTATCTTAACGTTTCTGGTGTGTGATAGTATGGTTTTTATTTTAATTTTGCTGTCTCATGCTGGTTTCGTATGGTTTGATTTTCCTGACTACTGTGGTTTGTTAACCCAATGACCTACTGTTTTGGCGGAATTATATTTGTGTTACCTGAACTTCCTAACAAATGTTTAAAGATTTATTTTATTCTATTAGGGTATATTTGGATAATTTTTTTTATAAATATTGGAGAAAGAGAAAAAGAAAAAAGAAAATGAAATTTTTAAAAAATTAGAATAACTAAAACAAAATAAAAAATATATATTTAAGTTATAAAATAGAGTTTTTGCAAATCAGTTACGTATACATTAATTTTTATTTATAAAAAAAAACAATATTTTTTATGAATAGAGTTATTTAAACATATTCTTGGTAAGACTTATGACTGAATGACCTTTTATTCAAAATACTTAAAAATAATTTCATTCAAGAATGGTTTTTAATTTTTCTCTCTTTCGAGAACAAGATTCAGGTTCCGATTTACATAAATGTTTTAATATATAAAATGTAGTATAATTAAAATTTATAATAAATATGAATATAGAAAATAATCCAAATATCATTTGAGATATTTTAACTCTAATTTATATTAAAATGCTTAAATTCAAATTAGAAATAGAAATGAAAAAGAGAATAAATTGAAAGAATTAGACCGTGAATAAAAAGAATGATAATTTGAGAGTACAGTTGTTAAATATTTATTTCTTACGAAAGTGAAGGAAAGAAAAAGACTAAGTTCTAGGGAAGCGCAGCATTTACTTGCAATGACAAGTACTAAACTGTGGGTGACTTTCGAAGAACCAGAGTTTTAACCTAAATATTGGGCATAGATAAATTTAAGATCCATTGATAAATGAATATAACTTGTCTTAACTTATAAGACATAAGACATATCTTGTGAAAACTCTTATTTTATGTCCTTCAGTTCTTCATTTCTTTTCTCCCACGTTGTTTAAGAGCAGAAGTACTTTACATTATTTTCTTTCAATTAACTAAGACATCTTTAATAGGGATTAAATGTGATGGAGTAACTAAATTTAATATAACTTGTTTTAATGGGTTAAAAAGTGTCGTATCATTTAATAGTTAAAAGTAATCATAATTTATAAACATTTTTTTTTCTGAACAAAGTTGTGGTAAACAAAACCGACAAACAATAAAACTTGAGCCAAAAACATTTGAGTTGTCTCACAAATATTTACATTTCTAATTAGTCAACATTCTCAGTCTTCTCCTTTAATTCTGTTTAATTACCTTAGCATCACCAGAGGTTCATATTTAATATGATGTCATTTCAACGTATTTTGTGGTGGTCACGATTCACGAACGCGGAAGGAACAACACACCACGGCACATAATTAACTAAATAAAGCTAAAAAAAGCAAGAGCTTAAAAAGCAAAAAAGACCACATTTTTGTCCTGAACTTTGGTTGCAAAGTGGGAAAGACGCAACACAAGTGTGTGTATGAACAGATAGAAGCTCAAACTGAAGCTGCTAAAGCAAACACGAGACAAGTTTGAACCAAAAGTTGCTTACTACAACATTTCTCACTTAAACTCCATTTCTCTATTTTTCGTCAAAGTCCAACTAAACATACTTATCTTTATCCCCAAATGCCGGATCACCTTTAACAACAACAAAAAAAAAGTGCGAGTAATTAGTTTTGGAGAATGTGCAAAATTCTCTTCTAACAGTGAAGGTCTTCATATTTTACACAAACATCTATTTCTCTGATTATAATATTAACACACTACAAAAACAAGAGACAACAACAACCTAAGTAAGTGAAGTAACACACATTAGATTATCCAAAACGAGGAAAATATTGTAAACTTAAAATACAATAGACAAACAAAAAAAGTGATGAGAAAAATAGAGGGGGAAAGGTATCTTTTGTGCTTACTTTTACTATTGTGAAAAAAAAAAACTCTATTTTAGGGATATGTAGAGTACCTTATTAAAAATGCATCATTTGCCAACCCAACCAAAACACATCTTTTGAGATGTGCCCTGACTAACCTTTCTTCTTACCAAATGGTAAGTTCCAAGACTATTAATCCAATCATCATATTATATATATTGGGAAAAGAAAGGTGATCGGTCATCTTGACTATTAATCTATGATAATCATAGTTTGTGTGTTTAAAATTAGTGCCTCTAATGAAAATATGCTCTGACCAAATTAACACCTCATATGTGTTGTGTTGTGTCTATGTATAATAGTATATATTCTGTCATAATGTCACTCATAATTAAACTCGTTTTTCTATTGAATGATAAAACAGCTAAAGCTATGTGTTGAATAGTTACGACTAAAAGAAACTTCTTGCTTTTTCTTTGTTTTTGAGTTTATGTGTGTCAATATTTTTGGTTTGTGTTGGTACAGGAAGAGCATTAATACCAATAATATCTTAGCTTCAACACTGGGGACCCAAATGAAGCTAACATATGTGTATCTTTCGGCTGCTTCAAAACTTTAGTGGAAGAGTCAAGGTTCTTAGAGTCAAAACCCAAATGATTTCTTAATCAAACAACTGTAATTGAGCCGTTTGTGATCTCTTTCATTTTGGTCTCCTGTTTGAATACTTTTCACTTGCACTTTACAAAAATTTAGTGGGATCACTGCAAGTTTAATCGAGCCAACATGGTGTTACTGATGACAAAGCATTGGGAAAAATGTTAAAAACAACAAAACGGCTTGACCCTTTTGATATGATTAGTGGCATGCTATTTCCAATGCCACATAGAATGATTTTGCAGGCTTAATTAATTAAAGAGAGTAAAATTATACTACAACAAGAGCTGTGAATCAATAAAATGGTGGCCCACTATAGCTTTTGTCTTGTGGGGCGGTTTAGTCAACTTCAATTTGCATGCTTCGTTTAAGCTTTTTGTTGCCCTTTTTGACTACCCTTTTTTCTATTGGCTTTTGGAGATCAGTACTCATGTCTCTCATTATCAGACTTTATTGAAAATTGATCAAAGGCAATTTGCAGAGTTCATGTGTATGCAATGTTTTATCAGTATCTATTTTGTGTCATTAATAAGCCTTTCTTAAATTTATACACTAGCCCTTAAACACTCTGATGCTACATTTATGCTACTGTCAAATTCTACATAACCAAAGTTTAAATTGTGGTTGGTGTTTTGTCACAATTCTTGACATGGTGAAAAATTATTGGCAAAAGAGACTGCAATTTTGAGACGTAACTATGAACAAAATTTGATTAATATATTTATTATAAGAACACTATGAGTAAACCACCATTTTACTATTTGGAAGTGTCAAACACTGTTAAAGTAGTCCCTAAAATTTCTTATTTTGAATGACTAATATGGCATTACTATGTACTTTCACAAATCAAAATGGTGGGGTTTAAGCGAAAACTGTTAATGAACATTCTAGAATGCAATATCAGATTTGTGCTTGAAAGATCCAAGACACAAACACAGGAGTAAAGTTTTAATCCAAAGGGAACTCTGCTAGAAACTACATATGTTTCTGGCATGAAACAAGTATTTGCAAGAAAATCTGATATTTTATAGAGTGGTTTCGGTAATTTGACACTCATTCCTTTGCTAAACTACTACCATCAGTTCTGCCTAACATATATAAACCATTCATGACACAACAGTATTGAAAATTCTACCATTGAAAGACGAACTAACAAACAAAATTAAGAATTTAACATGTGGGCCTTTCATAAGACCGCCTTTTCTATTTGTGTGTTCTAGAGTGGCGTTGGTTCAATGACACAGTACAGTGAAGACATAACAAAATATCAAATTATTGAATAATGTTCATTCTGGTCAGATAATTTTAACTGCTCCCTTTGAAAACTATGAAGCAAACAAGAGTTTACTATGTAATTGGTTGATTATTTTGCATAAAAAGGTTTCACATGTGTATATTACCTGCAGCCGGTGAACAACTTGCTAAGATATAGTGATTCCAAATTCAAAGATTGGAGATTGTCGAGGAGTATGCAGACAAATAATGCAGTTGCTCACATTTTCTGTTCTGCCCTGGAATATATCAGTCATCCAGTAAAGTTCTCTATAAGTGACACTAGCTGAAAAATATAGTTTATGATCTTATGATAGTGTAATTTATACATACATATCAAATAACATAAAAGTTATAGGGTCAAGCGTTTTTCTTCTGAGGTGTATGTGTATTAGTTTTTCAATATTGTCTGCTGAAAAGAACAAAATAGGAATAAATCATCAATTTCATTCTTAAATTATTACATTTTCTCTTTAATGATCCTAAAGTAAGGGCTCTACTTAATTAGTTATCAAAGTAATGAAAATCATGTTCAGTAATCCTCTAAGTAATAAAAATCCTCCACATGACTCCTTGAACTGTACTGAAATACTTCAACTTATGAACATAAATATGATGAATATTCCATACTTCAAAGATAGTTTCAATACTTTAAAGACTACTTAGGAGAGAATAATACTTTTGGTAGAAATGGTGGTTTATTGAACATAGTAGATCTTAGCTGGAAGAATTTCATGATTTGCCTGGCCTTTACATATGAACTGATGATACACATAAGGATTCAATTTTGCCAATGCTAATCAAATGCCAATACCTTGCATGGACCAAATGCAATAATTGGCTCACCAAACTTTACATTGTTCACCGAGTTCGAAAACTGAGGTAGATCTATTTTTTAACTTACCACGGTAAATCGGCTATTATGCTTATTACTAAGATACAGAAATCCCATTTTAAATATCATTGGAACAATGAAGAAAATGATTGTTGCAAAGGGGAAAAAGACCCAAATTGCAGCTTCTCCCCACGAAAAGTATTTGGCAAGTAAAGGGAATCTTTATTTTCACCATTCAGTTTAACCATGAAGTATACTACTAGATGATGGGATGGAGAGGCAGAGATTCAAAAGAAACTAGCATCAGTCCCGTGCAAAACCACAGGAAAAGAGAAAACCAACATTTATGATAAAAACCAAAATGTCATCGGTAGAAAAGGAAAAAGCTTGATTAAAAAATTGACATGTGACAGAAAATTGGACAGATTTATGATATACTGAGATAATAACAAGATTTTATAGGTAGGTGAAAAGGGGAAAACGGTTTGCATAAAAATGACATATGCAAAATCTCCTTTTCCTTCTCCCATGATGAAGTCACTGTCTTTAAAAGACTTGGCACTACTTCACCCTTTTCATTCACATTCTCTTGTTTGCTCCCTTGAGGTGACACTATTTAAATTCCCTTCCCTTCATCAAACACATATTTCTTTCCATTTTCCAAACCATGTCCACCTCTAGAACCTCAGATTTTTCCCTCAAAGGATATGAGTCAAAACCAACCCAAATGAACTTGTCTCTTCTTCAACGTAACACCTCAACTTCTGGTGAGAGAAGAGGGCGAGGAAAGCAAGCAGAACCTGGAAGGTTTCTCGGGGTGAGAAGACGCCCTTGGGGTAGATATGCTGCTGAAATCAGAAACCCTTTGACTAAAGAAAGACATTGGCTTGGAACATTTGACACTGCTGAAGAAGCAGCTCTTGCTTATGACAGAGCTGCCCTGTCCATGAAAGGATGCCAAGCAAGAACCAACTTCGTATACTCTAAAGATATCAACTTTTTCCACAATGCTCTCACCCCTTTGAACGCTCAACCTCTCTTGCCACCTTCACATAACACTCACAACAACATGCAACTAACCAATCAAAGTGGCCTCTCTCACCTTGCTACTTTCACTTCCCACATTGAAAACCCTTCTGACTTATATGCTGACACTGCTCTTGGGTCACCTCAGGATGATAACTTCTTCTTCTCCAGTGAGTCTAACTCTGGCTATCTTGAATGCATAGTTCCCGGTAACTGTTTCAAGAAGAGCAATGACAGTGCTTCAGGTCGTGACCTAGAGGTTGGCCACGTTAACTCAAACTCCATGCAGGTTCAGCCACATTTTGAACATGCAGATTTTTCTCAAGAAGCCTTGAACATGCAAGCAACAGTGGCCCTTAACTATGCAGATTTTTCTTGCCCAAGTGATCTTGGTAAAGGATTATGGGATAATGATCAATCATGGGATTGCAGTTCCAATGAACTAGCAGCTATGTTTAAAAACCCTTCAAGGGTTGTTGAGGAAGGGTGCATGGATGCATTGCGTCCCTTCACTGATAGCTCAAACTATGGGCTAATGACTGAGGTTGTTTCTTCAGCTACATATTCTTCATCAGTTCCTCCCTTTGGCAATCTTGGCTCGGGATACTCACCCTTCTGAGCTCGATCTAAGGGACCTTTTATCAAAGGGTGTTTTATAAGAAACTATTATATAGTGTTAGAACATCATGGTATATTGGTCAATTTCTATGTGTTACGTAACTAAATTTTATTGACTTTTCTTCCTAAACTTAAATATTCGATTCTGTGTTCTGTCAGAAGATTGACCAGTACATGGTCACGTGCTACTTGCATGCAGTGGATACGTCTGTGAGGTAATTTTGGTTTTGAATTAGTTCTTTAATTTCTTCCAAGGTGGCTACTAAATTGCACACACGGGTGAGCTCATTTTGGTTCAAAGATGTTGAGAAAATCTTTAGTGCCTCTACCAGATCACTTCTTCTCTCTTTCATATCATGAAAAGTCTTTTATGTGATATCTTTGCTCATATTGTTATTATAATAGTAAATATTACTTATTGTTACTTAAGACCAATTCGTGGCATCTAATTTTCATTGTCTGAATACTGCACATTTTTTTCAACGTAGCATTGAAGCAAAAGCCAGCGATCCTTGTAACAATGCAGAACCGCGTTGATTAAAGAATTTTAGTAACTTTCGTTATTCTGAATGAGGAAGATATCGCTGACATCAACTCAGAAAAAAGTTGGAAAATGCAAAAAGAATAATTTTTAAAAACAACAAATAGTTGGACTAGGGAACGGATATATAGTTGAAGACCATTCCCATGTTGTCTCTAATATCTTTCAGTAGAGAAAATAACGAAAGCTAAAATTAATATCAGTTTAACGTCTTTAAAAATAATTGATAAACGTGTTCAAGAAATATAGTAGAGGCTAGCTAGTTATTAAGATAAAACTAATTGATACACTTATATTATCACTGCTCAAAAGGCCAGATAATATAAACTATAAATTACTGAAAGAAACGCTGAGAACGAGGCACTTTGACAGTGTCGTTTGTTTTTTTATTGTCGGACTCTAAAAGGTAATTGACACTGGTAGAATGAGTTCAAAATTGCTATTTTATAGGGATAAATTGTGTTAGTTGAAAATATGCTGATGGGAGTGAAGATTTTAGTCATAGCATTATTACTAGTTTTTCCTTTTTAATGATCAAACATGATCAATTTTTATCACATTACAAAGGCGTTTCTTAAAAGTCTTTAAAACTGTGGCGTCTTTAATTTAGGCATTAATACTAGTGTGTAATTATGTGGACGTTTAGAATTAACTTTATCACGGCTATTGTAATTAATTATACGGACTTTTTTAAATTCGAGAATTTGAAACGGTCATGTATTTAATTTTTACAAACATATTGTAGAAAGTACTCACTGATCTATGTCAAGTAACTTAACTGCCACCTTTTAATAGCTACTTTATACAAGGGAGTGACCATATTAAAAAAATGAAATAAAGCTTTATCAATTAGCCATAAACATCTGTAATTTGGTAGTCGTTAAAATTTTAGAAATAGTTGTCTTCTGACATGAGATTATGTTTCTTTTCCAACCTGTGTTATCTATTTTCATCACAATTTTCTTTAATATTTATAACAGTTTTGCATTTTTAAAATAATTTTGCTTTGTTCTAACCTAACTAAAATAATTATTCAAATTAGTTTTAAAATATAAATTTTAAATCACATCAGTTTTCTGAATTAATTTAAAAAAACTTAAAGAAGATGAAACCAAGCTTAATAAAAAAATTCTGAAGTACTTTGTAGTGCAAAATCCATCCTGAAAAGCTAGACTTTCTTGTCCTCAGGTACAGCGCAATTTTTTATCATGCCAAAAAAATATCGAAAGACAAGCGGGATACGAAACTGAAGAATTATTTTACGTGCATTGTCATCCACCAAAACTTGGAATTTCACTTCAGAAGTCTCATGTCGCAATTGGACTCATTTTTTATGCCATCGGTTTTGTTGGCCAAGTGCACTACACAGTGCATATAAGACTGGGAAAGTGACTATCAATGGATATTCCGTGCCAAGTGCGTACTATTTACAGTATAACCATCTTACAACAAAACATATTCATCACAGGGGAAGGTGAGACATATAATTAAAGAAACACCTGAAAAATAACTCATTTCAGAGTGAAGCTTGATCAGGTATGAACTAACAAAAAGGGCAATAAAGGTTACTACGCATTCAAATGAGCTAATTTAGATTTGTTTCTTCATATATGTATTTTGTAATAAATTTAAGTACCAAGTCAAGCTTTCATTTCACAACAGCACCTTGTATCTAAAACCATATAAGATAGCAATGTGAAGCCTCATTGTAGTCTCCTGGTTACTTCTCTTCACGATAAACCCTAAATACAAGTTGTTGGGAAACGTATTAAACAGCACTTACAAAACAGAAATGGAAAATTGTCCCAAATTAGAAAAGGGTTCGGGTGAAGAGACATAAAGACGTGGTATTCAAGATTGGAGCACAGATCAGCATTAAAAGCTCCGAAATGTGGAGATGTGAAAGGGCATGTGCACAATGGGCTTGCAGATTCTTTGAGAGTTATTCAAAAGCAAGGTGGTCGTATGGATTACTAAATTCTGAAGGATGGCCATGATTTATTCAAGATCAAAGGGATGGCCAAAAAAAGATTATATAAACACAAAGATAATTGGTGTGAAGTGTGCTAGACTTGAAAGTGGAACTGGGATAACTGAAAACAAAACCTATTGGAGGACCTCCTTGAATAATTATGTCCAGTGGAAGAATTGAGATGGAAAAAAGGAGTAATGATGAGGTATGCATTCACATTGCTTAGCTTGACGTGTGAGAGACATTGCTACTTGTGGTACTAGTGGCAGTGGCTAATGGATCCAAACTTAGGGCAGATGGCTGACTATTTGATTGAGAAATGGGTCCACCTGTCGACAAAGTCAAGCCAATTGACCCGGTCAACATTCCTGATGATGAAGACATTCTGGATGGAACAGACTCCTTGCTGGATCCAGAGGAAAGTTCGAGCCGCAACTCTGATGATGAAGATGATGGAGCAAGAGTACCAATAGTTGAACCCACAGGATAGGGTGCAACAGGCATGTCAGCCAGGGAAGAAGCAGATGGACTATAACTCAGTGATCCCATAGAATGATCGAATTTGCATGCAGAACCAAACTTACATACTCCATGCTGTGCATAATGAGTGCAAGGTGACGCGCCCTGATTATCAAACACAATGATTAGATTGATGATTAAGAAGGTAGTCAATAGATATTTTTCAATAGCAATTCAATTGATAGACAAACTTATCACTGCCATGAGGTACTTTGTTAAACCTATCAGGAGAAAAAATTATAAAACATGATGATACTTTTCTTGAGCAAAAACTCCTAAGAGGAACACTGATGCACGAAGAGGAGAGAACAATTACAGCTGAGATGAAATATTAAAGACCAGTTTATCATATTTCAAAAGTCACACATAGAAGAAAATCAAGTACTCCAAACATGTACAAAAGCAGTCCTAATATAGAATCACATGATGGAAACATACTATTGCCCATGAAACAAAGTTTGAACAACTCAAGCTAGATTGAGACCAAATAGATGACAGCACAGGCACCTAAGTTCAACAAAGAAACATGCAGAACAAGATGTTCCTAGCATTCTCAAAGATTTCAAGCAAATGCAACTAATGGGGGAAGTAAATCAGCACAAACACAAATATAATGTATAGTTCTTGCATAAAAAGGTTATAATTGACATAAAAGGCATTCCATGACAGAAGTAACATTCAGGCATAACAAGCAATGCTCAAATAACCAAAATCTTAATTTTAACATATAACAAACCAAAAGAAATAAAGATCTAATTAAAAGAGTTTCTCCAATAAGTACTTCTAGGAAAGAAAATTAGAAATTAGTTTCTCCATAAATTAAAACTATCTTAAAAACTAATTTGTAGAAGTTTAGTCATATAGCTTTGCTAAAATTTTACTTTTAACTCATACATAAGTTAATTTTAGCTTGAAGAAGTCAATTTGATTTCTTTTCTCCTAAAACTCCTTAAGGGAAGTTTGTTTAAACAGATCCTAAATGGAAATTAAGTTGGGGCCTTAAAGGATTTTGGGAATTATATGGTGTCTAAGTTCCATATCAAGTAGTATGGGATGTTCAGTGGAATATTTGAGCGTTTGGTTCGCCCCCTTAACAACTAGCTTTTAAAGGATAGGCTCTCCAAGTGTTTGGGTGCTTATCAAGACCACATAAGAGAATCTAGATAAAATAACGAAAACAGTGATGCTGTGGAAGATGATGCATAATGTGAAATAAATCAAGGAGCTATGAATAACACGTTGAAAAATGACTAAAATAATGTATCAAAACATACAGAAACCAACTACAAAAACTCTTACACAAAAATCAGGTAACTGGTTGTCTGGAAACCATTAACCTGGAAACAAAGCTAAATGGTTTTACTGAAATTTTGGCTTTTGACATAGCCAAATAGTATTGATTGATCGGTCTTGCTCCCTTAAATGGAGTTTTGCTCTCACTATGCTTTTGTGATTCAGGATGGTATGAACTAAAAATATATATAAATTCATAAAAAATAATAAATATATATATATACAATTTTACAAATCCAAATAAAAAACATACTTCTTAGACATTGCCAAAATAATAATAAAATTATAAACCATTGTCATCATAAATTTCTTCTTATAACTTACATATAGGAATAGAACTATCAATCTCATTCCTTACTTAAAATAATTCATAAAGAGAACAATTTACATCTTAGGTTTATGGAGAGACAATGTTTCTGTACTACACATACTTGTATGCTTTCATGAAGTTTTATTGGATATATGTTTTCAGGAGACACTTCATCAACACTAACACGTATTGGTGAAGTATCGAAAAGTATTGATATTGTCAAACTAGGAATAAAATTATAAACGATTGTAATCATAAATTTCTTCCTATAATTTACATAATAGGAATAGCACTATCAATCTCATTCCTTAAAATAATTCATAAAGAGAGCAATTTACATCTATGGTTTATGGAGAGACAATGTTTCTATACTTCACATACTTTTATGTTTTCATGTATAGTTTTATTGGATATAAATGTGTTTAGACACTTCACCAACACCAACAAGTAGTGATGAGATACCAAAAAGTATTGATATTGCCAAACTAAAAATATAATTATAAATCATTGTCATCATAAATTTCTTCCTATAATTTACATAAAGGAATAGCACTATCAATCTCATTCCTTGAAATAATTCATAAAGAGAACAATTTACATCTTTGGTTTATCAAGAGACAATGTTTACACATGTTTTGTTTTCATGTAGTTGTATTGGATATAAATGTTTTAAGGGCTTAGACACTTCAGGAACACTGAGACGTATGGTGAAGTATCGAAAATCATTAATATTAGGTACGAGAAATAAATAGAAGTATTGGTACTTAATAAGTTTGGGTAATTTTGTATATGAAATGATGAAGTAGCCAAGCATATCTATATCATATAAGTATCAAATACAAATACGAGAAACAAATTTATGAATTAGTGCTCCACAGATGAATTCTCTTTCTACTCTAAGAAAGTTTATCACTAGTGATTTCCACTCATAATATGCAACTTATCCTTTGAAAGTGAAAGATATGTTGTTGTTAGGGCAAAAGGCTGCACTAGAATCCCTTGCTAGTACTATTGAGTCCAATGTTGATGCTCGAGATTAAAAGAAGCTAGGTTAATGACACTTCCTTTTTCACACTTGAAGTATGGGGCAGACTGGCATAATGGAAGTTACATCCATATGGGTCACGCATGTACGTAAGCCTTGTTGTCTTAGGTTTGTTATCAAATCCCTTACACACCTTTTGTGCAAGAACCAAGTAACTAAATGTCATAAAATTGTGAATTGGGGAACAGAGCTAAATGGTTTTACTAAAATTTTGGCTTTTGACATAACCTAATAGTATTGCTTGATCCATATCTTGAATACATTCACTATCATTTTCCTTTTATATCTCCTACAAAGAATAAGATGTTTCTTTTGTTCTTTTTTCAACAAACTTTTATCTCTAAAAGACCTATCAATAGAAATTGAACCCAAATAAAGTTTTGACCATCTATCAGTGAAACATGTTCCATGAATAGTTGGCACATACAGGAATATCCGAAAAGGAATCTATCTTTGTTTTTTTCTTTTACGAATAAAGGAACGATCCTAACAAAGAATCGATTTTTGTTTCAATTGTTGAATCTCCCTTTGATGGATCAATGTGTGATATATCGAATATTGAATCTCCATAATTATCTTGAATAATTCACTAATTTTTTCCTTTTACATCTCCTACAAAGGATAAGATGTTTCTTTTGTTCTTTTTTCAACAAACTTTGATCTCTAATAGACCTATCAATAGAATTTGAATCCAAATGAAGTTTTGACCATCTATTTGTGAAAAAAGAACAAGTGGATCTCATGTTCCATGAATAGTCGGCACATTGAGGAATATCGAAAAAGGATTTTATGGAATCGCTATGAATCTATCTGTGTTTGTTTTGTATGAATAAAGAAATTATCCTAGCGAAGAATTGATTTTTCTTTCAACTGTTGAATCTCCCTTTTATTGATCAATGTGTGATATATCGAATATTGAATCTCCATAAACAAGTTCACTAATTTTTTCCTTTTATATCTCCTACATAATAAGATGTTTCTTTTGTTCTTTTTCGCTAAACTTTTATTTGTATAGACCTATCAATAGAATTTGAACCCAAATGTAGTTTGGACCATCTACCACTGAACAAAAAAAAAACAAGTGGATCTCATGTTCCGCGAATAGTTGGCACACTGAGGAATATCCAAAAAGGATTTTAAGGAATCGCTATGACTCTATCTTTGTTTTGTACGAATAAAGAAATGATCCTAGCAAAGAATCGATTTTTCTTTCAATTGTTGAATCTCCCTTTGATTGATCAATGTGTGATATATCGAATATTGAATCTCCATAATTCCCTTGAATAAATTCACTAATTTTTTTTTACCTTTTATATCTCCTACAAAGAATAAGATGTTTCTTTTGTTTTTTTTTTCAACAAACTTTTATCTCTAATAGATCAATAGAATTTGAACCCAAATGAAGTTTTGACCATCTATCAGTGAAAAAAGAACAAGTGGAGCTCATGTTCCATAAATAGTTGGCACACTGAGGAAAATCCAGAAAGGATTTTAAGGAATCGTTGTGACTCTATCTTTGTTTTGTACAAATAAAGAAATGATCCTAGCAAAGAATTGATTTTTCTTTCAATTGTTGAATCTCCATTTGATTGATCAATGTGTTATATATCGAATATTGAATCTCCATAATTATCTTGAATAAATTCACTAATTTTTTCCTTTTATATCTCCTACAAAGAATAAGATGTTTCTTTTGTTCTTTTTCCAACAAACTTTTATCTCTAATAGACCTATCAATAGAATTTGAACCCAAATGAAGTTTTGACCATCTATCGGTGAAAAAAGAACAAGGGGATTTCATGTTCCATGAATAGTTGGCACATTGAGGAATATCCAAAAAGGATTTTAAGGAATTGCTATGACTCTATCTTTGTTTTGTCCGAATAAAGGAATGATCGTAGCAAAGAATCGAATTTTCTTTCAATTGTTGAATCTCCCTCTGATTGAGCAATGTGTGATATATCAAATATTGGTTCGTGATGGAAATAAAATATCCTTGGATTGATCAGAAGATCCTTTCAATTGGCTAGAATTCATTACTTGAACGAAAGAGACCTCGTGGAATCATATCGAATATTTGATGATACATTTCATACCTTCCAAAAAAATTATCCTTGATTAGCAACCATAAATTGTCTAACCAAATATAATTCTCTCTTGACATGTTCCTTAAAATATCTAATTCATGTGGACCAAGGTTATCAAACTCGAGAGTCTAAGTAGACTCGTGGAAGGTCGGTAAACTTCATGAAATTATCAAACTTGCGAGTTAACTCATAAACATTGAGCCCAATTTTGTAGAGAAATAGCACACTACGTAGTAGTAAACTTCACCCCATGAGATAAGACTTTTGTAGGGTTTGAACATGTAGAAAATATGGATAAAATTTCCTCGAATTTAGATTGGCTAGTATGGAGATGGATGTTAACTTTCTTACCTAAGACTCTTTAACTAAGCTCTTAAGAGTTGGATCTTCACCGTCAACTCAATTATATTAGGAATTTACCACAATATCGGGTGGCATAACCCGTAGGCTTTTGTTTATTCCCATTCCCAATACCATAATAGGGGTTTCGCTTGAAGGTCAGAGACAAGTCTTCAATATTTGATTAAATCATTCACATTCTCTTATTTAAAACTTTGGCATTCGTGATCCTTGTAGAAATTATAGAGATTTTTGTAGAGAAGGAGGAAAGAGAAATACTATAGATAATATTTTATTATGCATAATGGTCCTACGCAAAAGATAAAACACCATACACCATACTAATACTAGACTGAGTAGACTCATAATCCTAATTAAACAAGAAAAAAGGAAAGATAAAAACCATTTCAAAGAGATTATCTAAGATATTCTATAAAAGTAGTTTGATTCAATTAAAGGCTTTAAATTTCGGATAGTGGCGCATACGAGACAAAGCCAAAAATGTGCCACACCCAAAACTGGTATAGCAAGATTGTTGATAGTGGGATAGGTGCCATTTTGGAATATTTTATATAGCCATATAATGCATATTATATACATATAAACTCTCAAAAATGGTAAAAGTAACCCCAAATTAATCACATTCACAATTAACAATAAAAAGGCATAAGTGTCTTAGACAAAACATAAGAGTAAATCCCAACGAAAGCAAAATACAAGTTTCCTAGATAATAGTCATCAAGCATCATCTTCTAAATCCAAGTCTTTATCATTTTTTGAAATTGAAATCTCAAAATAACCCTCCGATAAAGCCCTAATGTTTCTGTTTGGAGGGTTTTTTGGAATCAAGACACAATGTTGCTACGGCTGCTATTCAGCCCACTATTTGGTCCAATACAGCTGCTCCACTATGGCAGCCCCTGTAGCGGGAAGGGGCTGTCCCACTGCTATACCGGCGATACAGCACGCTATTTAAAATCCTGGATTCAATAATGATGTTATGAGATATTAGTGATTATTGAAATTGTTGTAACAGAACCACAAAAAGGGTAAAAGAGAAACGATGGTCCTTAGAATATTTTACTATCAGGGCTAAATCTAAAATCACAAAAATGAACAAGGCAGTGTTGTTAAATAGCCTCTATAGGAGCACTGTAGTGTTATGCCCACTATTGCAATATGAAATTCCTTGGATCCATGATAGCAACTCTGTCTACTATTGCAGCCACTATGGGTGTCGTGATTGCAGCCAATATGGGTGGTGATTGCAGCATCCATCCTACATCCTCTTGTCATCTCCGTTAAGTCTCCAGCCAAACAAACTTGAGTAAATATTATGCCAATTTTTATTCATTTTATTTAATTTGCATGATTAAATTTTTTATACATAAATAATATACATATATATAAATATATATATCATATTTCAGCCATTATGCAACTTCCACTATCTGCCCACTACGCCATCTGCTGTATGATATAGCAGATTATCCTATAAATTTAAGACTATCAAGTATTGACAGTCCATAAATTTAAAAAGTTTTGATTCTATTAAGCAAAACATCAATCTCAGAAGGACCTAAAAACTCATAATATTCCCAAGCATAAGCCATGAAAAGAGCAGCAATTTATAACAAAGATAAAAAAGGAATTTTGGACAAAAATGACCATCAAAATCAAAACAATGTTAGACACATTTCCTAAACTCAACAAGAATTGAATAGATCAATTTTCAAGCAAGAAATTTGCTAATATGCCAAGCTGATCTACATATAGGAATATGATTCCTAACCTGATGATGTTGGCTACTGGAGAAAATGTAAGGAGACAATGGCTGATTTATCCCTAATTTGATTCTTCCACAGACTTCAGTTTTAGTCCCTGCCATTCATGATAACCATTCTTAAGTCTATGAGCAACGATTTTCAAATGTGTATTTTAAGTAACAAGTGCCAATTTCACCTATACAGCCATTAACAAACTTGCCCACTCTCACCCCACCCTCTCCCCAGTGGGGAGTGAAGATCTCTGAATACTGAGACAGATGTATGAAGGACTAATTATTGGCTCAAGAATCTTAAATAGGTATATTCATTTACAAGATATCTGAGTACCAAATGAACTTAGTTTTTGATAGTGAAATCTAAGGTATGATTATGGTCATGGAGCCACAAGGCACAAATTCTCAACCTTGTTCCTATGATCCTATCATTCAATCAAGTACTCAAGTGAACCAAACCATTCCTAGTTTGGGATCAGCATTTTTATTTCTACCTCCTGAGTTTGCAAGCCCTGCATGTGTATATGACACATACAGATTATGATTGCTAAAGCTTGACATTTAAAAAAAAAAGGGTTAGTGACTTAGTGTTGTTCTGATTCAAAGTAGTACATCTTGATAATACCACCGTAACAGGTACAATAGGTATCACAAGATCATTACCCGGTAATCAATATAATGTTAACATACACGAGTACAAAAATTAGAAACCACAAGCATGCTACAAAAAGCAATTATAAATCTTCCATATACCAATGACATGAAAGTTTCCAAATATGTGGGAGTGGGAAAGATATACATGTGAGTGTATGCCCATAAAAGGATAAAAAATGAAACAAACGACTTCCATGTAACAAAAACATGCCAGCCATAAACAGCATTGGTAGCATATGTAACTACAACATGCAGGACTCGGAAAATTGCCTCAAGGAGTACATTAGAAAAAAAAAGCTTAATGATTGTTACATTAATGTGAGAATTCCCTGGTAACACCAATCAAATGCAACAGAAAACAATAAAACTAATAACAATAATTTATGATATTTCAGTATTAGCTTTTAAAAGGAGTCATGATGAGTTTTAACTGTTTATGGTACAGTTCCTTGCTATGGCAGAGAACATATCCACGCCCAAAGATTTGAAGATCTTTCGGACTGAACTTACCCCTGGTGCAGTTATAGTGATCACACGAAATATTTAACATAATACATCAAAAGAAAGGAACAGGATGTCCCACTAAGATGAATGTATGACAAAGTGGGAATTCCACTCTCATAAAGGTCTTATCAAGCCCAAGGTGACAATATTAAACCAACAGTTTTAACTCCATGCCCTCAAACAATCCCAGAAAATTGCATCCTAAAAAAATCAAAGCACTGGAACAAGGAACAATGGCTGTTTGATGATTTTCAAAGCAAGCTCGAGTTTCAGCATACAAGTTTCAAATTTTCCAAGAAGCTTTTGAAAACAAAATGATAAGAAATAAATTTGATTATAGTTCACAAATAGCTATTTTAATCTCTAGAAACTGTTGGAGAGGGATGATGGAGCAACAACAGCAAAGCTTTTTCCTACTATGTGGAAAGGGGGAGATAAACATGCACATGTAATTCACAGCTCAATAAGAGAGACACCACATGATAACAAAGTTGAGAGGCAACCATTACCGGGCGCAAAGGAAGACCTGCAGGACTAAGAGCCACATTTGCTTTTGGTGCAGGCGTTTCTGGTGGAGGGTGATGCCTATAGGATGGACCAACTTTAAGCTCCACTGTTTTCGGGTAATGCTGATAATCTGGTTGATTAGACCTTTCTGGAAATGCCTGCTCCTTCTGATTACTGCTCGAAGGACCAACTAAGGAACCAGGAAGTTGATAAAGTCCAGGATAGGCAGCCGCTGATGAAGGTAGTGGTGTTATCCCGTAAAGCTGTGCTGAACCAACACTAGGAGTACCACCAGAAGGAAGTACAGCACCTGTTCCAGAAGCCTGCACCAAAAGAGCTAAAGTTAACGGCTTCATTAAATGCACATAACATATTGACTGAGCAATCAAAAATAAATGATTGACCTACTTGATAAGGACCCCAGCCAGAAATAGGTACCATGGCAGGTGAAAGTACCACAGGTCCATAGGGACTCTGGACTAATGAGCCAGGCAGCAGAGGAGGCCTTGCAACCAGCACACCAATTTGCTGTGATGAAGGACCAGGTGGGGGCTGCATGGTTGAATATAACGGTGAAGGCACTGGTACAGGCAAAGGCGAAACTGGAGCAACTGGCGATGGTGCTGGAATTTGGACGCCAGCAGGAACCGGATGATGAAATTTACAAGTTGCACCAAACTTGCATTGCCCCGTTTTCACATAATAGGAACACTCCTTCTCACCCTGTTAATTGTTATTGTTTATAACATTCAAATTCACATGAAAAAAATTTACACAATCAGAAAACTAAACTGAAAATTCACAGAATACGGTTAGTCTTATTCAGCAAACACCAAAATAACACACCGGACGCAATGGATATCCATAATAGTTTAGCGTCACAGGGGTAGCAGCACCTCCTGCTAGCCTCGGGTGGTGGTACTTGCAAGACGAACCAAACTTGCACGTTCTTGTCCTCATGTAATACTGCATTTTAACCATCAGCAGATACAAATCAGCACAGAGTATATTCACAAACAACCAAAACATAACCACGCTCCATCCATCATCAACATCATTTTATACAGAAAACAATGAATTACAGAACAGTCAAATGCAATCATTCAGTAACACAACAAAAAGAACCTGGCAGACAGGCTGGCCAACCCGTTCCGGATACTCGCCGGCAGTCCTCTCAGCTCCAACAACCTAAACAAAACACAAACATCACCAAATTACAAAGCACCAAAAGGCCAAATCACAGTGCACAATGCAAACATACATCTTAACCTCAGTGAAACAAATGCTATGTTCAGCAAGATCAAACGAAATTGCAAACACAGAAGCACACGATCACACTAAGAAACCCTTCACAGGTGAAATGAATTAAGCAACAACAAGAACAGCAACAAAATTACCGTGCCACGGTCAAGAGGGTGATTGAACCGACACCGGGAACCGAAGCCACAGAAGCCAGTCCTCAAGTAGTAAGTGCAATCAGCCTCATCGGGGCGTTGCGGATACGATTCCTCCGCAGCACCCATTCCCAATTGCCACATAGGCTCTGCATTTTCCACAATCAAGATCGAACCCGGTTCAGAAACCCCCACATTCCCCCAAAACCAAAAATCACAATCCCCGAACCTAACAAAACGAACCGCAGAGAACACAAAAGGCAAATAATATATATAGAAAGAGAGACAGAGACCTTCAAGGCCGGTTTGGGCTCCGGGCCCGGCCCATTCCGGGGACGGATCAGACCGCGAACCTTCACTGGACCGGCCGTACTGCTCCATTGCACCGACCCGAACCGGAGAACGGAGCTGATTTGACGGTAATCGGAAAAGCACAATGAGAAGCTCCGATCAAATGGAAAGTAGAGAGAGAGAAAATGGGGTTGGATTTTCTGATTTTCTGGGTTTCTCTCTCTCTCTAACTCGCACAGACAACGTTTGTTTCTGTTTTCTTTTCTCTCTCTCTCTCTCTCTCAAACAAACACACACTCTCACTCTCTCTTTCAGTTTCAAAGCGTGTTCTGATTTTTTATCTCTCTCTCTCTCTCTCTTACTTGGAGGGACTTCTTTTATTGGTCTGTGTGAGTTTGTTGGTTGGTTTTATTTATATGCACCCGCCAGCACATCTCACAAAAAAATTACCAATTATATAATCCCCCTTCAATTTTTGTATTTATTCGCCTTAATACTATTATTGTCTAAAGAAAATAATAATAATAAATATTATTTTATTTTTCGAGAGAGAGAGAATTTGAGGAATTGAGTGAAGCTGGTTTTGAACTGAGGTTGGAGCAGGTAGAGTGGTGGAGAGAGAGGAAGTAGGAAAAGACGGAAATGACCTTGAATTTCAGCATGTGGAATAGTGGGAGTCAATAGAATATGGGATATGACAGAGTTGTCCTTTCGTATTAGACTAATGCAGAAAGTAAATGGAAAGGTTACTTAATTAATTAATAATTAATTAGTTAATTAATTGAGTGTTGTGTTTGTGGGCCATGGCTGACCGGTGATGACAACATATGCAGAAAAGAGCAGAAGATAGATGCTATTGGGCCCACGTGGCATAAAAGGAGGATCTTCCTAAAAAGGGTAAAAGGTCGCATGGTTTTACTGTGTGACCACCAGTAGGAGATACTTTCCCCTGCGCAAAATTTGCCAACAGTTAATATGTCTACACCTATCTACTAACTCCTACCTAGCTTCTCTCCTTTTGTCTGTTCATGTGAAAGGGATTTTACTTTGCATCACTTTGCAATGTGTTACTGCTTCCGTGTTTTTCATTTATTTTTGCTATACAATATATTTTAATAAACCTAAATTATACTTGACTTTGATTTGAATATAAAAAATAAATAAATTAAACCAAATAAATTTTCACTATTTCGTTTAGATTAATTTTATGTTTTAATTGTGATTGTTACTTTATATATTAGATCTACCCCATTACTTTTATGTCACATGTTTATAGAAAAAATATATAACTTTTAATGAAGTTAAAGTTATTCTTTGCGTTCTTTTTAAAAAAAAAAATAGTTATTTTTAAAAATAATTATCTGAGAAAATCTACAGCTTAATTCTTTATTTCATGTTGTGTTCCAAAATATAAAAATTCTCAATTTCAATCATACAATACAATAACCAGTATATATAAGGCAATAATCAATAGGAAAAAAAACGTTATGAATTTTAAAAATCAACAGTCTTTTAAGAAACTTAGATAAAATAAAATAGATATATTATTATTAGAAGTATTTCATAATGGGAGAAGTTAAGATATTTATTGTCATGCATTTTTTCCAACTCACCCAATTCAATTTTCATACACGCCAACTCACCCAATTCGATTTCCATACACGCTAAATAAATATTAGAAATTTAAAATTCTAAAATTAAAATTTTGGTGTGGAAATAAAAATACATTTTATAGTCTTACACAAAGTTGTAAAATCTTTTGAATAAACCAAACTACAAATCTTAAAAATTCATGTTCATACAACTCAACATTTCTGAACATAAATAACGGATTTTAAAAATTCATGTTTATACAACTCAATATCTCTGGACAAAAATTTTATAAATTCATGTTCATACAATTCAGTATCTCTAAACAGAGACAGATTTTAAAAATTTATGTTCTTACAACTTAACATCTTTAAACATAAAGGATAGATTTTAGAAATTTATGTTCATACAACTCAGCATCTCTGAATAGAAACGGCAGATTTAGAAATTCATGTTCATACAACTCAGCGTCTCTAAACAGATACTATAGATTTTAGAAATTCATATTGATACAACTCAATATCTCTAAAATATAAGCAACAAATTTTAGAGATTTGTGTTCATATAACTCAACATCAAAGTCAAAGCCAATAAATGTCATGCAATCGTTATGATAAGAAATATAATGAAATGTGATGTGTATAACGTCTTGAGAACACGTTAACAATTATGAAGAACAGGTAAATATATAGAAAAGAAAATTTTAAATTTCAAATTTTGTAAGATTTTTTTGCAGTATATGGTCTGATGATCTATAATGGAATTAAATATATTTTGCTTAACAGTGTTATACATTATATCAATTGTCCTGTGATAAAAGTCATGTAAATTAAGTCACAATAAATTTATAATTCTTACAATTATTAAGTAAAAAAAAATTATTGTTAACTAATAATTGACCTTGTAATAAATTGTCGATCCAACAAATAAACACATTGTTAAGTAATTTTTTTAAGAGATTACATTTCATAAGAAAAGTACTAACTTCAACAAAAAGTTTATCAAAATTATCTTTTGCAAAATTTGTTTATATTAGTCACAGGTAAATATGATGCAATTTAAAAAGATAAAAAACAAGAAAGATTTATACGGTATTTAAATTGTCAATTAACAAATATTAAATATAATTCTCAATCAACAAGATAACTTTCCCCACAATACTATAATATACAACCAAGTATTAATTGACCACACTCTTAATTAAAACTTAGGTAATATTTTTAATCAATTAATAACTGTTATTATAGAAAAAATACATAAAACTATTATTTATAAAATTATTTCTGGTAACTCTACTATAGGGTGAACAGTAATGATTCTCAATATACAGTGAATTTCAAGATAAATATTAAAACTTTGTTATAATAATATATTTAAATGAACATAGATATTATTAATATCAATAATTAGTAATTTAAATACATTTCCATATAAAATATTAATTTTATATCTTATCATGATAACTTAAAATATTAAAATCAACTTTAATGTACATGTACTAGATTAGTAATATCATTATTACTTAGAAATTTCACGTTAAATTAATAAAGACAAATATTAATATTAAGTGAGTATAAATTTTATGTTACATATCACTTTCTGTAATGTTATATCAGTTTTGTTATTAAATTACACTTAAAGTTCATTCGTTTTTGCGAATTTAAGTTACAGTTAAAGTTTATTCTTTAAAAAGTTATATAAATTTATCTTAATAATATTTATTAGGTTTACAGTGTCATCTATTTACTAATCACCTATCAATATCTAATTAAAATTATTAAAAATATGTATAAACATTAAAAATATATTAATAACTACATTAAAAATAAATTTTTTTATTATCAATAATAAATATAAACTAAAAGTAAATTTATTATGAAGATTTTTATAAAAATAAGGTAAAATTTAAATGTATAAGTTTGCAAGATTTCGTTAGTAGAATTATAGATTACAAGTTGATGATGTCTTTGACTTCCTTACACATAATGAAAGGACTGAGAAAGTGTGGATTTCAAAAATCTAAAAACTAAAAAAACACAAAAAGTAACCATTTTTATAACCTGAAATTTCTATGCATATATGAAATGATTTGTAAAGAAATAGATACAGTTCATATATCTTCTTTAAAACATACAGAACCTAAATGATCTGAGCTCTGGAACACTTTCATTACAAGATTCTTAAACTAAAGTTATTCACATTTATTAATTAACGTTATTTTTAATAGAATATTTTAGAAGTTTTGCAATATACGTATATTACACTGGCTGATTAACAAAGCCTATTTAATTTTATTTTAACAACACAGTGGATAATATTTTAATATATTAGTGCGAAAAGCTCTCTAAAACAATGTACCTGCTTCGTTTCTTCACCCATGCATCCTTATTCCAAAAATGGTATAACCTTGCGTGCACGCGTGTGGACCACATGCGGAGGCGAAGCGCGTGAGAAAATCTTGTGGCGTAGAAGTTTAGAAAGTTAAAAATATTCCAACGGCTAGATGAGACGTGTGAATTAACGGAGTGAAAGAGCTCTGCGTGTCCGTACAATTGAAAGATGTGACTAAACAACTTTTTGTTAAATAATCATTTTATTTACGCATTCTAATTTTTTATTTTTTTAATAAAACTTATTTCTCACAACATTTCTCGATGTGGGATGGTGCAAAGACCGCGGGGTCATGGTTGGGTTGTTGGCAAAATGACCGGCTGCTGCCGGTGGAGAAGCGCGGTTGACCGGTTTGAGAAACCGGGTGAAGTGGTGCGCCGGTAGAGAGTGGGTCCCACGTGAGTGCCCAAACTTTGTGATATTTTTGACGTGAGAGAAAAATGTCGGTGATTTTACTTATTTATTGTTTGTTTGACGCATAATTGAGTATATATTCTTTCATAATGATTGCCTCAAAATTAGCATGACATGAACTTTGAAATAGTTGAGGTTTAGTGGATATAATTATGTGTGTGTAAGAGTTTTGAGGGTGGTAATTTTTTAAAATGCACAGAGCAAGAGCACATGGGGAAGAAGGGGAAATGGGCTATAAAAGGTGGGGTTTGACCAAATATGAGAGTAAAGCTACAACTTCACACCCTTGTTTTGCTGCTACTTACTAGACATCCATTATGCATATGATGCCCTTTCAGAGGATCACATTGAGACCTAAATGCCCCATTTTGTGTCCATTCAGTACCCTACGAAGCTTCCCCTTTTCCCACACTTCCACTGCAATTTTCTTCTTCTGTTTTTGCTTTATTATTGGAACACTAAACCATCCCCACCAACCTCTTCCCTTGTCTTTTTTCATTTTTTTAAGGTCCACATTTATCTTATGTATCATGAAATTTGTCATTCGTAATGGGTGTAGGAAAGTGAAATTATATGTAAGTTGATAGAAACTACAAAACCTGAACCTCTTTGAATGCGTATCAAGAATATTTATTGGTTGAAGAACAAGGTTATTATCATAATATTGTGTAGGCGACCTTGTCCCCCATCATAACAACATCTTCATTCTTCTTCTCAGACCTATGTTTCTAAGAATAATGTCTTATTATAAGCATAGTTTATGTAATGAATTGTTTAGAAATGTTTGTGTAAATATCAAAAATAAAAAACAAATTGCGGTGAGCGTGGATCGAACACGCGACCTTCAGATCTTCAGTCTGACGCTCTCCCAACTGAGCTATCCCCGCAACTTGTTAAGTTTATTAAACAATAATTTAATTATTTCTTAAATTATTTGTGAAAATGTGTTGAAAAGGACTGAATAGTTGTAACGAAAGAAAAGTAGTCGTGGAAAGAAAACTGAAGAGGGGAGACACAAATTGGTCACACAATGTCTGTGAGTGTTGTCTTTCCAATGAGGAAGTTAGGCTTCTGATTTTGTCACTGAAGAATATCTTGAATAGAGTGCGAAGTACACATTTGACTCACTTAATTCGTAGAATCACTTTCTTGCTTTTTGATGCATTCCAATTTTTCTTAGAAAACGTACACCGATGCAATGCAATGAAAGAAATTTGTTTCGCTGCGAAAAGGATAGTCCAAAACCCTTTCCTTTTCAAGGTTCCCTTAATGTCAACAATGTAAATATTGCATTGTTCATATACCAAATAAGAGAAACTAAAACTATTGTTCCTAGTATCTATCCACTGTGTACTACAAGGTACCATAACTCCCTTCACGTCGCAAACTCAAGCTTATAAAGGTACCATAAGCTTCTCCACCAAATATTGGGTTGGGCCTGGACGAACACTACTGGGCTCACTTTAGTTATTGGGCTCGGTTGTATGCATTAAGCCTTCTTTTGTTTTTTCTAACTTAGTCATATAATCGATGACTATCTTTTGTTTTCTGACCTCAATCCTTATCTATTTATTAAATAATCATGTATAAAATTGAAATTAATTTCATTAACGCAATTTAATTTTTAAAAAATATATATTTTATTTTAACTTGTTTTTTTTAGATTTTTTGATGTGGACAAAAATTACCCGCGGATCCAATAAAAAATCCAAAATATTTAAACCCATATAAAAAAAATGGACAAAACTGATCTAATATTCTCTTCATATTTCTAGGTGGCTAGCTAAGCATAACGAAGTCGTTTAAGAGCTCTACTATATTCTCCTCATATTTCAACTAATTTTAACCTAACACTAACTAGCTTGTCACCATTTCTGCTAAGTTAACTCATCAAAATTCGTATACTGATCAAAGTAAAGCAAAAAATTATGAATGCCAACTATCTTCACTGGTTAGAGATCTTTGTTGCAATGGTCCGAGGCACCGAAAGCAAGATTATACTACAATATTTCCAGCCTTGCAAATTTATGCACATTAAAAGTGATAAATACTTAATGTATGCTTATGTAATAAATTAATATAACATTATTAAATGATTTTTTTGTCATTCATTAAACAGTGTATGAATGTCTTTCTAGTTCTAATTTTCATTCTCTAACTTAGCAAATTGATCTACATTTTATCATTTTAAATATAATTTTTTTAAGAATAAAAGATACCTAAATATGTAAATGGAACTTTTATTTTTCCTTTTTTATCTGTTCCCCGGGAATAAAAGGTATATGAAAATTTTCCATTTTTCTTTTAACATTTATAATATTAGTGTAATATCACTTTTATTATACGTTTTGAAATATACATTTTTACCAAAAATATCTTATCCAAAGTTGTAAAAATTATGCTTATTACATAGTTTTAGAATTTATATTTTGGAATATCTTTTATCACCAGTCCAAAACAACTATTGTGGAAGATATTTGACCTTATTTTGAAAGGTATAATCTACAACACTCTTCACCAACTTATTTACATAGAGAATGTATAATCGAGAAATTTTTAATAAATTTTGCACAACATTTTTTTTGGAATGCCAAAAAAGGTATTTATATTTACAAAAAAAAATACTTAAAAAAAATGCCTGCAAAATCTAGGAAGGAATGTGTGGAGGGTATAGTACGAACATCCCCTATAAAATGTTAAAAGAGTCGTTTTTACATCTTCAAAATACTTGGTTTAAAACGTTGTCTCTTACTTGCTAACTCGTCTAATTGTCTAAGTAAAATTAATGTATCATAAGATTAATATTTATCTGTTTATAAGGACTAAAGTAAAGAAAAACAAAAGAACAATGGCTAAACTAAAGGTAAAAGAAAAGAAACATAAAAAACAAGCTAACCACCTACATTATATCTTCAATTTACCAGTAACTAAATTCCAACTACTACTACATTAAAATAAAATCAATGGCTTAGTTTAGAAGGCTAAATTCACGAAAGAGTATTCAAAATTCAAAATGTTCAATGGAAGCACATTTCCAACATAAACAATTTGTGTGATTTTGGATTTATTTGGTAGAAAGAAGCTGTATACTGTGATCGGGGAACTATCAATAAGGACATCTAGACGATATTCAGCAGTGATAAGATTATAAATTTGTTTCATTCTACTCAAATATCAAAAAGATCACCAAAAAGCATCCAACAGAAAGACAAAGATTAACCCAAAAACAATAGTCGAAAATTCCTCAAACAAAATCTGGCAGTAAACAACTAACAGGTACGTTCTTGTAACTCAATCATCAACCACATTACATGAACAAGTTGGGCTTCTTGGCCTTGTATGTGGTCTTCAGCTTCCTAGATGGCGGCCTAACCTTCTTGAAGACCAATGGGAACTTGATTTTGGAGTTGTGGAATTGCTTGGTGCTCTCCCTCTTGCAAAGCTTGGCTGGGATGGTGGCAGTCTTGATGATTTGGATGCAAGGGAACCTGACCCTATGACGAGAAGCCATCTCATTGTACATCGCCTCAACTGCACCATTTAGAGTGGTGTCACGGTACTCCTTATACATGTTGTGATAACCGGTCCTACTCTGATACCTCAACCATATCCCATAGTTCTTAATCTTGGTTGGGTTCTTCTCAAAAATCTGCAAAATAAAACATTAAATTGTTTGTAAAGGCTAAAATAGTATGCGAACAGAAAGCTAGCAGTACAAAATGTATCTCAGAGTAGATAGAATAAACAGCAAATCCACAAACAGCTTTGAAGGGCAAAACACAAGGATGTCCATTACAAATCTAATGACACAAACTGGATAAAAAAATTACCCACTATAATCAAGAAAATTCTGCATAAACTCAACATTAATCACATACAATGCAGTCCGGTAATAAACATGTCATTGACATAAATTAATTTAAATTAAAAGGTAACCGACACCAAAACATATCGAAGCTAAACATTACGAAACTTATAATCATTATGAATTGATTCAACTAAACCTGGTAGTTCACACACTACAAAAAAGGCTTGAAAGTACTTCCAACAGTACTCCTTTCCATTGAACATTATTTCTTATCCTGTTACATTAAAAGGCTACTCACGTCCAAAAAACGTAGGGTAACCTAAATAGAAAGAAAAACAATGTGCCAAAGCAAACTTCAAACAAAGTGGTGAATGGACATCAAAACAAGCACTTAACGCAGATATTATGAGACCCTCTAATAATTATTAGGAATAGATTCAACAAAACATGTATTTCACACACATGCACGAATGGACATTGTTCCATTGAACATTACTCTATGCAGTTACTTTGAAAGAAAATTTCAGGTCCCAAAACAACTGGTTATCCACAACGGAAAGAAAAATTGTGCAAAATAAGGCCTGAAATGAAGTAGTGTATCATTAAAAGACAATCACAAGCTAAATCATGATCCACATAACAAAATATATTAGAGGTATCTTGATAAAAATACAATAAAAAATATGCAGCTTAGCCATCAATGATTCACCGAATACGATAAATTTTAGCTACACTTGTATATTTTACCACCTGCTCCACAGAATGTTTATGATGTAGTGAACATAAAATAATTAAAACAACTATATGAACCATCAACTCAATTAGATACTCAACATATTGCAACAGACACTCTGCAAATACCCATCTCAAACAAAACTCATAAAACAGGTTTCCTTGATACCATTAAACACCATTCAAGCTACCAAATCACACCATCATTAACCTAAATGTAAAATCCTGTCTTATAATGCAACAAAATAATTTAATACAACAAATGCCCATAAATTCGAGGCATTTCACCATTCTTTTCAACTACTAGAAAAACATAATAGTCATCAGCATATGCGAATAAAAAAAACAGATAAAATTTAAAAAAAAAAACAACGTCTAAAAGGGATAGTACCTCATTGATAGCGAGCATTTGACCGTTGCTCTTCTTGACCTTCTTCAGCTTCCTCAAAAAATACCTAATCATAAACAAAAAATTAAAACATTAAAAGAATGTAATCTATAAAATACACAAACGGAGACAACTAAATTCGAATGCCGGAATCTAGCAAAATTCGTACATTTCAAGCGCAAGAAGAGCATTGCATGAAAGATCTCCAAAAAAATGAATGAAACAAAATGTCTATAAACATCAGAGAATATACAAGAGCGATATGAGCTTACCAGAACTTCGATTTTGCGCGAACCTCGTTGGTGGCCCAAAGCTTCATGCGGTAAATCTTAGGGTGCTGATCTGCCTCCGTTGGGAGAGCCCTCCCAACGACCTGGTACTGGTGAAACTGCAAAACACAAACAAACAACATACAATGAAAATCTTTACCATAGTTAAAAGAAATCGAACGCCAAAAGTGTGGATATACGCACCCTGAACGTAACCATTTCGGAGAGAAGATAACAAACGAAGATCACACACTCTCCCTCTCCCTCTCCTCACTCTGGTGCGACGATGAAGAGGAGAAAACTAGGGTTTTTTTGTATATAAAGAGGCTCGAAACCCTAACTTTTAATTTGGAGAGCTGGGCTCGGGTTCGGGCTCATTTTATTGGGTTAACTACTGAAGGCCCAAAGTTTTTATCTTCATTTATGACATTATTTCTGCATTACTCAATAAATATTTTGAGGATTGTGATTGAATTAGTTAGTTAAATTTAATTTTGTATAAACTTAAAGTTTGAATTATCTGTGAATATGAACTAATATTAAAAATATATGTTTACTGTTTGTTTGTATAAATTCTATTCATCTATATTTTATTTCCTTATGAATACTAAGATATTTGAAATTATTAGACTTTTAAAATTTGGAAATATTAGACAATTAAATATTATTTAATGTAAATAGGTTATTTAAAATTATTAGTCTTCTAGAAAATCAAAATATTACACATTTAATTACATTTGTATTTGACTATTTTATTTACTAAAAAAATGAGATCGAAAGAATAACATTACTTGTGTTCATATAGTATACAGATGACTTAGGATTAATGCTAAATTCCTAACATGTGGAAAATCTCAAAGGGATCAATTGCAGATGTATGCATAGATTTAGCATATGACATATCTATCTGAAAGAAATTTATGACAGACAAATACTTAGTTTGATTGAATCATAATTATTTTTATTGAAACATATGTAATTTTTTTTTACAGACAATGTTTCTTCATTTAACCATATATATTCCCAAACTAATATATATATATATATATATATA
>Ga0209489_100820_pt1 | contig 61956 bp, 41 predicted proteins | sample SiratrowhiteBW_FD_187527 | JGI IMG/M metagenome (GOLD analysis project Ga0209489, IMG submission 187527) | Root nodule microbial communities of legume samples collected from California, USA - Siratro white BW (SPAdes) (version 2) | ecosystem: Host-associated > Plants > Roots > Nodule | place... | reverse complement strand
AAAAATTATATATATATATATATATATATATATATATATATATATATATATATTAGGAATTCAAGTGTTAGTTGAGAATGAAAATGAACAAAAGTAACAATATAAGCTACATATAAAGAAAAAGTGCCACAATTAAGGTTGTACGTTGAATTCAAGTCTTATATGTGTTTCTTCATGATTCTAGGCTTTTTGAATTTTATGAGAATGGTTTTGCTATAACATTTGGCTTACAAACATTGCAGTTATTTGCAGTTATTTGGAAGGTGACCTTCGTCGTATAAAAGCTTCAGTTTTTATTGGTGCTCTTGTGCCACTGGTTGCAGTGCTTGTCTGGGATGCAGTTGCTCTTGGTCTTGCAGCTGAAGCAAAACAAGTAGTTGATCCGGTTGCCTTGTTATACAGGTAATTTTTTCCCTGTAGAATAACTTGGGGACAATTGTGTTGGTATCTAATAAAGTTAGAGGCAACTTTGGAAAACCTTGTGTAAAACTCACTCAGCAAAATCTTCTGTAAAAAGAGTCTAATCCTACCAGAAAAGGTCGGTTACATGAACTACACAAAGTTATTAGACTTTGATATACTATGAACATGAAAGTATTGATGCAAGCTTTTCCATTCTTGTGAAACCAAGAGAAAGCAATTTTTTTCTTACCCTTTCATCACAAGCAATAGAGCCTCTCAAAATTGTCTGGACTATTAATTTGTACCTCAATCAACTAAAATTCATAAATGTCAATTCTTTAGGTTGAGAAACAATGGTGTTTCAATTATGGTTGCTGCCTTCTCACTTTTGGCAGTAGGTACATCACTTATTGGCACCCTCCTAGCCTTCTCAGAATTCTTCAAGGAGCAACTTAAAAATGGAACCTGGAATTCCTCTCCCACAGAAAAGGTAAAACTAAAATTATGCACCTTTATTCTAACTACAACTGTTTCCTTTTTTTACCCTATTACACAGTTAATAAAGAATCATGCTATGCTGTAATGAAGAAAGTTCTTTGGACAGGGAAATTGGTGGAGCAGGAATAAAACAAATGTCACAGCTGTAACAATGGTAGTTGCTCCCTCTCTCTTTGTCTCAACAACATTTCCGGATGCATTCTCTGCTGCCACAGATATTGCTGTAAGCTGAGAAAGAGGTCTTTCTGTCTGTGTGGCATTGGAAGCTTAAGTGGTGGTTTGGTTTGAAAAAACATTTCTTTGTTTTTACTTTGAGTTGCAAAAATGTCATCTTATTTTGTGTTTTCAAAATTTATACAAGAACAATGAATGTTTTCTGCATTTATATTATATTTTTACCTTTTCCTTGATATAAATTTTGAAATACAAGAAATACAATGAAGAATAAATGACCAATTAGGTTCTTGAATACGTGATAAACTGTCAATTTAGTTCTTAAAAGAATGAGGATTTTGATTTAGTCACTGAATTTGTGAGAAGTGTGGCAATTGCATTCTACAGTTAAGGTTTTTGTGGGACCATTTTGTCATTAACATGAAATTTTAAGGACCATCTGGCACTAAATAAAGGACTATTTTGTCATTGAGTTATAATATTCTGGGGCAAAATCACACCTTTCACATATTCACAGACTAAATATGATTTTTCATTCTTTCAATGACTAAATGGACAACACTTTACACATTCATGGACCTTGCTGATCATTTATCCTAAGATGAAAATCAGGTGAAATTTCTGTAATTAAATTTGAAAATTAAAAATATTTTTTCAATTCAATTGATCAATTAAAATCCTTCAAGTACATACGACAAATTCTTTTTCTTGTGGTTAGTGGTTGTTGATGTTTTATTGTGAACTAGGGGGGATATTGCATGACAGTCCTCTATGGAGTACTCCCACCAGCTATGGCATGGGCAATGCACAAGAGGGAACCTGAGCTTTATGGTCAAAAGGAATTCTTAAATGCAAATGTAGCACTTGTTGTGGCTGAACTATTTGCATGTGGCATTGTGGTGGAGCAGATCCTGCAAGATATACTAGCATTGCCCTCATAAATGCCATTTTTTTCCTGTTTAAACATATATCAAAATTCTCCTGCTCATGCCTGCTTTCGCAATAGAATCATGTCACATGTGTGCTGAATTTGAAGGTAGAGAGATTGAAAATGGTGCCAAAGTTTGGGAATGAAGCATATTAAGGTAGTGGAATCTATCCTAAGTCAATCCTATAAAACTAGTTCAATAAGTAAAGTTTGTTTCCACTTATTTAGTCATATATTCAGCTGACGAGGGATCTTCAACATTGGTATCAATTCCGCTATGATATCAAAGTCATTTTCTAATAAAGCATTTATAAAGGAACATAGAATCTGCTCATTGCATTTGACTTGCAGCAAAGGCTGCAAAGATTGAAGCCTTACTAAAAGATTTGGTTCTGCTTCAGGATGTACATATACTACTCTTTAATTAAAGTTAAAATTTATAATGTCGATAAGCTTTTCTCTAGCATTTAATTTAATTGACCACTAATCTATTTACACTTTGAATAAGTAGATGATCCGTTAGTGTGGCCTCCTTATGCCAAATCACTTACTGGTATGAGCTCTTATTTTCTTGTAAACTTTCTGATAGAGGCAACCCATTTTTCTGTGCTTTCATGAATAGTACAACATACATTTGATTACGACACAACACCAGTTACAGACTCAACAGATCCACTAATCAGTTCTCTTTTTATCAACTCCAAAATGTCATAGACCTGTCAAAGATTAGAGCAAATAAAAAAGAAAAATAATTAAAAAATAATGGTGCACCAAATTTAAGAATTGAGATATAAACTAAGACCAATGATCTTTCAAAATAATTTGAGGGCAGGTCATAGTCTTAACTGGAAAATCGAATAGAACATGAACTTTTCACCTCAAAGAACTGCTGCAAAGCTGGTGCATGCTGATGAAGGGTTGCAAATATCTTCTCAAGTAACGTTAAAAGTGTATCAACTTGATCACCTAGAAGATCAACCTATATTTAAACAGAAAAACTTTAGATTTTGAGTGGTTTCCAATGATACTAGCATTTGCAAGAAGGTGAATAACCAGAAATATTAGGACACTTTGGTCTGAGAAAACGTTTTCTATTCCTGTTTTCATTGTGTTTTTACTTCTGCAAAATGTCATATTGTCTTGATGCAGTTGCTTGTCTTCAAAATCTTGTATTGGAAACAGTGAAAACAACTTTATAATGTTTTCTGTTTTCAATGTTTCCTGTACAAACATTTGAAAACAAGAAAAAAAAAAGGTGAAAAAAGGGGTACTCTTGTAATTAAAACAGAAAAATCATTTCTCAAACCAAATGACTCCTTAAATTTCACTAATGTAAAATGTTTAAGATTATGCTATAGACCTCTGCTTCAGCCTTTTGGAGATTCTGGCACCTTTTAATGAAGGCCTTCTGATAAAGTAGTTCCTTGTTCCTGAAGCAACCAACCAACTCAATAAGAGGATCCAAACAATCTTTCATCTTTTCCAATCTGTATGAATAGTTTGGGAAAATGTAAGGGAAGGAAAAAATAGATAATAGGTAAATGGTATGCATGTGAAAAATATTGATGAACAATGATGGTGAAATACCTCACAGTCATCATCTCAAACTTCTGGCATATCATTGCCCCAAATTCTGCAAATGTTAGTAAAAGATTCAGAAGGGGCATGAAGGCAGAAGAAGATAGCCTCAATTGACCTTCTTCACTATTTGACATTTGATTCTGAAAACTGTCTGAATCACGTAGACTGTGCCCTAAGCTGGTGCCTAAGTGCCTCAGAAGTGCCTTGCTCATACCCAATTGTTGCAACACATTTTCTACCTTGCTGGTCAGTGAAGAGAATGTTTGTTCTTCCCCAGTTATCAAATCTTCAAATATTTCATGCTCATGTAGGTCTCCACGTTCTGAACCCAAGTCTAGTTGCCTGCATTGTTCCTTGATCTCACACTTTGCACTTAGCATCAGATTCTCCTCTGCCTCAAAACAACTAAGTAGAGACTCTAACAATATAGTTGTCAAGTTCTCTTCTCCCTGAGCTTTCCAAACTTGGTTCAGCATTATAGAAGAGGTAGAGCAATTATCTTCCATGGTATTGTCTTGAACCAATGAATCAACTTCCATGGTCAAGAAAAAGGCATCATTCAATGTCTCAACCATGACAACTTGGTTTACCTTCTCACTGATGTAATTCTCCATATAGTAGTCATCTAGTTCCCATCCCCATTCCTCAAGCATGACTTTGAATACAACCATACAGACATCTTCCTTCAGAAAACTTTCTACAGACATAAACTGTAACTGATCCAGAAAATTTCTCCTATTTTCTCTATGCTCCTTTGAAGCTAAACTTGCAATATTGACAAAGTTTTTCAATGTTTCACAGAAGACAATCTGATGTATCTGTTCTGTTATGGCACTGTCTACCTCGCAAACTACCATCTTTTTGTTGAATTCATCCACAGTTTTCCGAAAGATAAACATGGATATATCCTCACTTATGGTGCAATTTATTATTTTATCTACTTGGTTACTACATGTCAAGCACCGTAAACAACTTTCCTTAGCATCTCTGCCATGTCCTTTCATTAAGGAAAATTCTTGATTTGCTGCCTCAGACAAGAAAATCAAATTTATGTCATCTCTAATCTTCCTTTCAATTGTTTGTTCTTCTATGTTCTCATTCCACTCATTGATTACTTCCCTTATGTAATACTTACATACATGCTCCTGTACTTGCTTCTCCAACTCAAAGTTTAAGAATTTTCTATTGAATTTTTCTGCTTGATCATCTATAGAACCAGACACATTTTCTGATTTCAAATTTTTATCTGTGTTAAATTCCCTGTACATTAGTGACACCATCTTTAATTCCTTCTGTTTTCTATTTTCTGCATCACAGATTTGTTTTACCTTTTCTTCAGCACTTCTCTGACTCTCATCAGCCTTGCTACTATGAATCTCATCTACTTCTGATAACCTCCTCAATGCAAACGGTTCCGTGTCATGAATGCATCGTTGCTTGAAAAGATTTTCACTAAGTTTAACATTCCGATATATAAAATTGTCCAATTTTTCAGTGACGGCATGGATTCTTTCTTTAACACGATTTAGTTCCTTTCTTCTCCTGTAATATGAGGCCTTTCTTTCTTGTAATACTCCATGCTTACTCAAATTCAGTTCTTCACTCTTTCGGCGAATAATGGACTCGTGACTCTTTATCAACTTCGCAACATACTTGCTCCCATCTTCATTTTCTTCATCTTCTGCAAACTTTTCTGTCTCTTCCACCTTTTGAGAGAACTTGTTAGGCATTTCATGACTTCCTTCAGGCGAAGAAGGCCTTGTTGGGGAAGAAGGCTTTACTGGGGAAGAAAGTGATGAACAATCAGAATCCTCAGGATATGTGTCATAGAAAGAGGAAAATTCATGCTGCAAACTTGTAAACTCATTCATCAACCGTGGCCAGTGCTCCTTCCAAACTTTGACAACATTATTCTCATCCTTCTTCACTTGTGCTTCAATGTTCTCTTGGAAATTCCTTATGGAGCTTCCAATTGATATAGACATCACATCTTTTTCAATTGCCAACTTCCATTCCCTCTCTTTTGGCCTCATCTCGCATAAGAAAAGGGCAGATTGCATCTTCCCAAAAGCAAGATCCATAGTCTGCTTTAGTATGTCTATGTCAGAACCCATCTCCTCAACCTTTTTACTACCAACACCATCATTTTGTAACTTACTAAACATGTCATGTTCTGGCTCAAGCTTTTGTTCATCCTCACCAGTCCTCAACTCACAAAAACCTTGATCACCACCACCACCATCTTCATGCTCATTTCTTGTTGTTTGATCATTCTCAGCATTGAAACTACTTGTTTCCATCTCATGGCTAACTCCCAAAGCAGCCAATTGTCTTTCTTTCAGCTCTAAAGCATGCCTAAGTTTCAACTCATTTTCTAATCTCTGTGTCAATTCTCTGTCCTTCTCCACTATGGCTAAGTCAGTTTCCTTCAAACGCCATTGAAGGCGATCTTTTATGTCTCTCAAGTCATCAAGTACCTCTTCATGGTTGCTCTCAAGAAAGCTGCTTTCAGTCTCTGCATGAACAATGCTTAGACAACCTTCAAGTTGCATCACTGCTAACTCATAGAACTTTGATATCTCATTCAACCGCTCTAGCACTCCTGTTTTCCCCTTCATCTTCTCCTGAGCTTTGTTCATGGCAAAGTGCACGATCCACATCATGGTAGAATCTGCCAAAGATACATCATATCTTCCATTAATACATCCAAAAATTCCATCCATTTTTCCAAGAAAAGTACACTACACAACAAACCCAGTTGAAAATTTATTGCAACAATAACATGGTAGTGATGCATAAAAGCTGCAGAAAATTCATCAAACAAGATGAAAAGGCATAAACTTAGTGCAAGTCAAAGAGAATGTAAGTTTGATCTGAAATTTCCACTAAAACGGGTAAGTTTGACCCTTTCAGGAACTTTATGTGGTAAGCATGTCTCTAGGCATTCTTTAAGGAGCATTGTGTATGCATTCTATGAAATATTTATAGATATGTGACTCTTTGTATTTATTTATTTTCTTCATATTCTTGGCCACTGTAAAGCTCCAAGAAAAGTAAAATAACAGTGCAGTAATATATAGAAAGAAATGTTTGCAATAATATAATTGACGAATTAATGAAATTAAAGAAAATTATAAAAGACACAATTAGTAGCCAATAAATCATACAAGGATGGGAGAATGTTTCATTCCCTACATTTTGGAATGTATATAGTTTCTTACAATGTTTTTGAATAGGGTATGGGGCAGATGCAGGATCCTGTGTAAGGATGGAGTGCCTTTTTACTTGAGTAGTTGTAGTAACAACATTATTTGGTATACATTGTTCTTTCTTATTTTTTAATATTTTTCTAAATAATTCTTTTAATTTAAATTATCTATTGCCGACTAAAAAAAATTTACTCTTATATATATATATATATATATATATAATTTTAAATCTTACATCATAATATAGTTAATTAATCCTTTTCAATCATATATTTAATTTTTTATGAAAATATTCTATAAAAAAAATTATATATTCAAAAGTACTATTTTATTTTAAATTTTAATTCTATAAAGAAATATTTTTCCTGTAAATTACCTAACTTAACCTATATTTTGATATATATATTTTATAAACATACATTTCTTTGCACATTTTAAAAATGTTATTTTTTTTTATTAATTTTAAAACACGAAATAAAACTAATCTTGTACACCTGTAAAAGTATTTACAAATATACGGAGATATTTTATTTTGAACTTTATAGAGTTAGGTATAACATGTAACAAACTTTTTTTATTAAAGACTAGCTATAACGTGAAAATGTTTGAATTAGTTTTCATAATTACGTTGTTACTATAAGAATATTAATATTAATATTATTATTATTATTAATGGTATTGTTATTAATATGATTAATATTATTATTATTATTATTATTATCATGAATATTAATATTAATAATAATAATAATAATCACAAACTTGATCTGATATCGTGATTATGGGATGTGAACAAGTAAATAAAAAATAGACACATTTTTTAAAAAATTATACCAATTATAGTAAGTTAAGTTGTGTTGTGAAGAAGTTGTTTTATAAACAAAACTTCAAGTTCAAATTTGACTCATAGTAATCATGAATGTCAAGAATGATTTTGGTGAATTTGAAAATGTCATGTAAATAAATGATGACTTTCACTTATAACCTTGAACTTTAGTGTAGCTAAAGTTAAACTAAAAATTGTAAATGAGAGACATGATTTATGTGAATCTTAAAAAGAAATCGTGCAAGATAGCACAACTTTAGTAATTGCACTTCAAGGACACCCCAATTTTAACATTTACTCTTTAAAATTTTAAGCGTAAAGGCTAAAGTGTCACTGGACAACTTTTGTTTAATATCATATGATATTGTCGATTTATATTTTTGACAAAAATCAACTCTTTTCCACATTTAGAACCTACTTAATTATCAATTTTATTTATTTTTTATTAATAATTGATTTTGAGAGACTTAAAAATGAATTTGATATCTAATGCATGATATTTTGATTGAGTTTGAGCATAAAAAATGGCATTAGAAGGTAGAGGACTAAAGCCTTGAAGATTGAGAGAAAAGAGTGAAAAATTGAATAAAGGAGGTCATGCTCGACGCGACTTTCCTGAGCCTAGCGCACGAGGACCCAAAAGCAACTCCAAAGAAATGTGCTCAACGCATGTCAGAACTTAGAACAATACCAGAAATAGTGATGCTCGACTTAGCTAACTTGGGTCGGGCACGAGTGTCAAAAATTTAATTTTATTTAATAGGTTTTCATTTTAGGATTAGTTATCTTTGGCATAACTGAGGACGAAATTTACTCTTGGAGGCATTCTTAGGTTTTATCTAGATTAATCTTCTTATTCCATCATTTTGATTGTAATGTTTTGGTTTCATCATAACTATAAAGAGGTAAATATCTTATTGTTAGGGCTAGATCAATCCTTCCTGAACTTTCATGTAATCTTGTTTGGACTTATCTATGTCTTATCATATGTGTTTTTTGTCAATATTTTAGTATTTTAATTCCATAGTTAGTGCAGGTTGTGCGAATCCACAACTCGATCATTGATCTTTAAGAATATTAGAAAATATCTTTTGAATCTAGAACTGAATTAATTTACTGGATGAAAGCTCATTCCTAGAAATAGAGCAAGATTAATTTGTTGTCATTAAGACCTTTGTGCGAATACAAGATTCATTTATATAATTGATCAAAGAAATAATGGTTAATAGATAATCTCTAGTCGCTTTTAGAGAGGAATGATGTTTGACTAATTTAGTGTTTCACCATTTATTATTGGTAGAAAAGAATATAACTTTGTTATACATGAGAGTGAAGATAGGTGAAATTTAACACTGACAAATTTATCATATTATTCTTAATCCTTTTTTCTGCATTCAACTATGATTAAAACATAAAATATTCTTAATTTTTTTTCTACACATAACATCAATTTTTGGAATTGTTCTTAAATCTGAATTCATTATAACTGTAGTCATTTTTTCATATCGCAAAAATCCCTTGAGAAAAACAATAATTTTATTACTTGCTACATTGTGATTGGTACACTTGCCATCATTGCAATTTTTTTGCTAATAGACCCCATGAACAACTTTTTCTTTAACACCAGCTACATTGAAGTTGTGTCATGCCCTAACGACTTCATTTTAAACATAAAAAAAAATAATTGGAGAACCTAACCTTAATTTGTGTTTGTAGAACACAACTTCCTCTCGATAAGATCATATTTAATTAACAGGACTTATCTATAAGCGTAATGTTTTAAAAATGTGTCCATTTCTATAATATGAAAAAATGCAGTTCTAATGTTGTGTAAAGAAGAATGTCATTCCATTTGTGATCAAATAAGGTCAAATTAGAAGTACTTATAGGAAATTATGAAGCTTTTTTAAAAGGTATGATACCAATGTCCAGGTGGTTCCTTCTGTTTTGATATTAGATTTTCTAAGAAAGACATTTGAACTTATGTAACAAATATTATACTTTTACTCCAATAACGATTCCATTACCCCAACCAACTTGCCAAAGAACACTAGAGCACCCCAATGCCCTAGACTGCATCAACTACCACCAACACATAACCCCAAACAACAGAAAATGCTTGCCGCACCAACAGAGAACGTCACACCAATGCCGAAAAGTCACAAGACATATGCAAAAACAAAGCAATCGTATAAGAAAATTGCACACGAAAGGAGAGGGGAGAATAAAAGAAGAGGGAAGAATAAGAGAAGAATGTAGAAGGGAGTGGGAAAGAGAATCGAAAAGAAAGGAAAGAGAAGGGTTAAGTAGGAAAACTAAAAGTAAATATAAAGATACATACATAAGTAAATAAAAAAAATTATTTTTTTGACATGTAAGAATGTCAAATGAAAGTAATAACACGTAAGGGTGTCAAAATATCACCACCTATACTATATAAGTTGTGTTGTGTAGAAGTTGTTCTATAAGCAACACTTCTAGGTCAATTTTGACTTTTACTTATAATCGTGAATGCCAACAATGGTTTTGGTGTATTTAGAAAAGTCATGTAAATGAATGACGACTTTCATTAATGGTAATCTCGAGTTCAACTTTTTATGTTTAAAATGAAATCATCAACACATAACACGACTTCAGCATGGCTAAAGTTGAAATAAAAGTCATAAATAGGAAACATGACTTTTGTGAATCTTAAAAGGAAGTTGTGTAGGGTAGCACAACTTTAGTGAATATTGGACTTCAAGGGCACCCAACTATAACATTCACTCTCTAAAATCATACGCTTAAAGTTTAAGGTGCCCTTACACAACTTTTGTTTAATATTCACAACATTAAAGTCATGCCCCCATGAATGACTTTTTCTTTAACACCAGCTACATTGAAGTTGTGTCATGTCCTAATGACTTGATTTTAGACATAAAAAAATTAATCGGAGAACCTAACCTTAATTTGTGTTTGTAGAACACAACTTCTTCTCAACAAAGTTATATTTAATGAACATGACTTATCTATAAGCATAACTTTTAAAAATGTGTCCATTTCTATAATATCCAAATCAAATCTATATAAAGTTAGTAAATTTTCCCTCACCTTTCATATTTTTTATTTTTAATGATATTTTTTAATTTTAATAATATTTTTTAATTTTAATAATATATTGGAATCTCATATATATTATGCATAGTTTCTTTACTATCATTTTAACTTGAAAATGTTTTCCACATAAAATTCAGAGTAAATGGCACACCAAACTACATAAAGAATTTGAATATTTACACAAGTTATGAATGTGAAAATAGCTATGGAAAATTTTCAAGAATCTAATAGCTAATTTCTTTTACATATGCACCATCTTCAAAGCTAAAGGCTCCATTCCTTTTTCTTGCCACGTCCATGCATTGGGCAATGTGCAACATATTGAGGTCTAGCCACTAATGGAAACTTCCCATGGAGAGACTGGAAATCTTTACTTCATCATCTTTCTTGGGGTTTGGAAGCAGAATAACTGCCAGTATGGAACTGATGGCGGCTGCCACAACACCCAACACAAATGCCGACAAGTTGCCACCACCAAACCAAGCATCCCATGGTCCACTAATTGCTGATACAATCATCTGTCCAAACCAAATATATAACTCTTAATTACAATACGTTGATCCAAGGAAGTTGTCTATATCCTATCATAAACTTGTTATACACTTATGAAAGACTTTAATTAGATGTCAATGTATTAAGTAAATGGATTCTAACCTGGGGAACCACAATTGCAACATTGAGAAGACCCAAAGATAAACCTGAAAGTATTGAAGCAAACAAAAATGTTACATACTTTGCTTTGTGCTTAAACATTTAATCACTCCCTTTTGAAATGGTAACTACGTATGTATTTTAACTTGCCCTGCTCCTGAGCTGCTGGAGTAGATAGATGCTAGAGCAAAGGGAACACTATACGTAACTTGATACACTGAGTATTACCTTACAACAAGATAAACAATTATTGTAATTCATAGAAATTAAAAGTACATTTTTGATTCTTTTTGTTTTGAAAATCCTTCTAACTTGTACCCAAATAAGTAGTGACGAAAGGAAACCCTAATATATTGTTGCATGAATGGTGAGAAAAGATAGAAAGCTTACCGCAAGAGGAATACCGAGGACAGAGAAGAATGCTAGGGCTCCAGATTTCACTTCCATGGTGGGGTTTCCTATGAGAGCAGGGTTCAGGGCTCGTTGCTGCTCAACAACTTTTGTGATAAGCACGGTGAGTGCCATGCAAACTGCGAGAATAACATTAACAATTGCCCACAACCACTTCACTCCCCTAACCAAGCGCCCAACGGTTCTACACCTAAAGACATCATAGCCAACACCACTAAATTCAACATGAGCCCCAAAGAACCTGCATGCACACCAGAATCATATGCCATCTGTCCAACATCACCACCATACACCTCACCACCCATCCAGTCAGTGTCGAACAACACATAAGGGAACCATGCAACCCAGTTAATAGCAGTCACCAACATCAGCATCCACACTGGCCTCTTCAGTTCCTTGAATGCAACATACAACTCTCCGTAGAAGCATTAAAAGTGCGTCTTCCTTGCCTCCTCAACCTGCTTCTTATTATGTGTCGGTATAAACTGAGGGTCGTTCACATAAGTGAGAACCATAATGCACAAAGTAAGAAGAAGAACGACAGAGAAGAAGAAACAACTCTTTATGTTTGCGCATAAGACATTGCATGCCTCAGTTTCTGTGAAAGGGAAGATCTTATGGAGACCTTCATAGGATCCTGCGGGGCATAGCCTAGGATGTTGTCGACGGCCATGAAAAATGAGAAGAACGCGTTGGCGGTTCTTGTCCTTTTCTGGTTGCCAGCAGCCAAGTCACCAAGGAAGGCACGACATGGACCCTGGAGCATATTGTTGGCAACATCTAAGATCCAGAAGTCGATGACGAAGATGGCAACGACACATGGACGGGTTTTTTGGGTGATGTCATAGCCAGCTAGTTGTCCTATATCGGCAGCATAGCCAATTAGGATAATGGAAATGGCTACTGCGATCGTACCGACAAGGATAAAGGGACGACGATGACCGAAAGCAGGCTAGCATCTGTCATTGCTATAACTTACAATGGGTTGAACTAAATGGCCAGAGATGGGGCCACAAAGCCATATGAAGGAGGCCCAGGCGTGAGAAACTCCTAGGGTTTGTACATATGGTGTTAGAAGGGGGAGTTGCAGGGCTCATCCAAATTGGATACTGACGACGATGGATGACACCGCCACCATTTTTCGGAGAGGACTAGGTTCAAGTTTTGGTTACTCTTCCATTATTGCTATTGTTATTAGAGAGGCCTAGCAGTCAAAGAGAGACGTTAAATGTGCTTTATGCTCTCCCACTGTCCCTTCGTGTTGATCTCCAAAGGAGAAATTGTGCATGTGTTCTTGTTTAGAAGTGACACATGGGGAGGTTTATATAGGTATCATGTCCATATCAATTTTCTCTTATTTTGGGTAGTTTTCTTATTTTATCCACAATAGTATTTAAGGTTATGACAAACAGTTTACAACAAACATCCAGAAAGAAAACAAAAACAAGTTAAAATATAGTCGAAAAAAAAAATAGAAAACTAACCACCTATAGAATGAAACATACTCATGTATGGATTGGATTAAAAAAAAGTAATTATCCACATTCTAACTTCACAATTAACTTACAAGTGTCTTCAATACAAGATATATAGATATATAATGATTGTGTAACAATATAAAGTTCATGATAAAATATCGCGTAGAAAACTTAATTAATGTTAGTATTTTAAACACTCTCATGGGTATACAAGGTTAGTTTTATTTCGTATTTTAAAATTAATAGAAAAAAGTAACATCTTTAATAAATGAAATATGCTAAAAATGTATGTTTATAAAATGTCTTAATATAGGTTAAGTTATGCAATTTAGAGGAAACAATATTTCTTTTTTATAATTAAAATTTGAAATAAAATAGTGCTTTTGAATATATAAACTTTTTATATAGTATTTTCATAAAAAAATAGATATATAATTTCAAAAGATTGATCAATGGTATAAGATTTGAAATGTCCCACATTAAAATAACCATTAGAACTTTATGTTTCTAAAACTTTTTACACGCAAGAAGGTATATATACATTCAAAAATGTAGGGAATAAAATATTCTCCCATCCTTGTTTGATTTATCACCTACTACTTGTATCCTTAATTTTTCTTTTAATTTTATCAATTGCCAAATTATATTATTGTAAACATTATTTTATATAATATAGAGGGTTTAACATATAATTTTGGATTACTAGTGTAAACAATATTTATTTCTTTTTTCTTATTTTTATGATAGATTTATTTTTTCAAAATGTCACATCAACTTATTTATTTAATTGTACATATGTTCACTAGTTAAAGCTTTTGGTATAATTTTGTTCTTGTGACTTACATTAAAAGTCTATTTTATGATTAGGTTTCTAGAAATTGATGGATAATATAAAATGTCTTTTCACCATATTTTAATTGGTGTTTCTTTTGTCAACAAATAATGAATTAAATAAAATGGGATATTTGAGGAATGTCTCAATCTTTAAATAAAAAATGTTTAGACCCCATAGCCTTCTAGTTGCGTTGATACGCTCCCTATTTTATAGATAAAAACCTGGTATCAGAGTATTAGATTATAAAGTGCCCTTTTACCTTCACTTTACAAAAACCACGGTATTCAGAGTATATCAGATGTCGTTTCTTCCTACATCAATCCCTTAACTACATTGGTACCCTTTGACCATACAAAATTCTTTGGTATCAGATTATGACTTTACAAATATATCCCAATGTGCACTTAATTCACCTTGAGTACTTTCCCTCCTGCAAGCATTCTGTTTACTTCCTTTCAATGTGAAATTTCTTGTTCCCTGTGTTGTTGTTTATATAGGAACTATATGTTGCTTTTTGTGTCTTGTCTTCATTTTCGATTATGATTATTCTTTCCTGATATGTTATCCTTTCCCTTGGATTTTAGTAAACTTGTCACAAACCCTAAACCTTAAACATCAAATTTATACACATATATCATGTTACAGGTAAGTGAGTTTCAAGTATATGAAAACTATAGAATTGTCTAAGAATACTTGTGAGCGATGTGCAATTCCTTTTCCTACCCATATTTATGCCTACCACCATCCATTTAACATAATGTTTGAAGGCATTATATAAGACAATAACACCAGTCAGAGTATGTGAAATTCATGCTTGGGGTTTTGTGCTTTATACACACCCACTCTTTTAGTTGGGTCATACAAAAGATTTCATGTTCATGCACTCTTCCTTAAAAATGTTTTTATTTTGTTGATTCCAGAATTCCTATATGACTAACACTCAAACCCCTTTCCATACCTTACTTTTGTATTTTATTCACATATCGGGCATACATGATGTTCCTTAACATTAAACCGTTTAAATTCTCATACATTGGAAAGTCACTAATGGTGCAAAATAACAAACACATGCAAATGAAAACTCACCTTTTGAAACACATGAAAGACCTCAACTTTTTCATCCCATAACTATTTAAAGTATATTAACAAAGTTAAATAAACATTTATGTCATTTCTAGGATATCTTAATTTTAATATCATCATTGACAATAGCATATATTTTCTCTTCATACACAACCAATAAAACAAGTTATAAACTAATCAAGTAAATGAGGCATATATTATATTTGTTGCTACTTAAGTTATCGTAAGGATTCATTCTATTAATTGCAAGACCAAGTCTAAGAATTAATTTTCTTTCAATGTGACGAATCCACTACATGTCTTAACAAGTCATCACATTTTCTTTTATATGCATGTCACATAGGGTTCAACGCATAATTAACATTAACAAAGAAACATTTAAATTGTGAAATGATTGAAAGATACCATAATATTCTTGTAGGAGAACCCTTTTGTGTCATTTTCATCGTCATCGCCATCTAATCGGAACCCAAGTTCACAAAGATACAAAGGAAAGTTCACTACAACCTTCAAAGGTGCAACGAAGAAACTAACCTTCCAAGAAGGTTGGTCTTGGTTAGTTTATGGATCTGTCTTAGCTTGGATGTGGTTTGACTAACCTTAGGAAGGTTGGGAAAGGTTTATAAACTAACTTAGGTTGGTTTTTGGATGAATCAAGCTACTTAAGCTAGGTTTATAGCATTTTTTAGAGAAACTAGAAGACTAGGTGGTGAAAGTTATTATTAAATTCAGTTAATCTTGGTTTCCTTTTCTAAATTTTTTTGGGTGATCTAGCTTCAGGAGTATGTTGCAGATTGACATAGGAAGGTTTAAAACTAGGTTTAGTGAATTTTGGAGGAGATTTAAAAGGGAAATATGGACAATCCAAAACCTATAATCTGGCAAGGTATGAATGTGTTTCTTGGTTTTCTAAGAGAAACACAAAGGTGTGATTGGGAGTATAGGGTTGAGGCCAAATTCCTTCGTTAGGGTTTTTGGGTTGTTTTTTACAAGCTTTAGGTGATGGATAGATAAGGGATGGAAAATTAGAAAAGAAAAACACATATTATGCAAGAAATGGATTGAACAAAAATGATGGATGTTATTGATTCTGGAAAAAAGAAAATGGAATAAGGGTAAGATAGAGTGGTGATTACCTTAACTATTGAAGGTTGTCTAGGACCTTTGAGGTCTCTTAACATCCCTTTTAGAAGCTCCGAAAGGCAAGAGAAGAAGAGATTATTTAAGAAAACTCAACTAAGCAAGAAACACTCTCATTAAAGAAACTCAAAAAAGGCTTTCTAAGCACTCAATTGAATTGCATCCTATGTACTCTAAATGAAAATGAGGGACTTGACTTTACAAATAGGCACCTAGGGTTATCTACTATAAGTTAGCTTTATTTGAAAAACTAAACAATTTATTCTAACTTAAGCCTATTTTTAGGATATTTGTGTATTATTTGAACCATCTTCTTGGATTTTTTTTCTCCAAACTCTTCTCTATTTGAAGATTTCATTTTAAGGATCCGATCACCATCTTTCACTTTATCTCGTGATGCCCCACACTATGGACAGTTATGGAGTGCTTCAAACTTTCTTATATACAATACTGGGACATGCATGTACTGTTGTGTACTTCATACTCTTTGAACACAATGTCTTCTTTGTCTCAGAGTGACAAGATAATGTATACCTTCTAAAACAACTTTAGCAATCAGATGAAGATTTTATTAGTCCACCCATTCCTTGCCTTAATATTAATCAATCTTAAAACTATTGACAAAAGTGTGAAACTTATACAACCTAATTATAAAAGTTTCTTTAAATCATATTTTAAGGAATCATACACGTGTACATGCCAGAAACTTTCTTGCCCAACATCATGAATCATTTTCTTTAAGAAATTGATGACACATATTTTGTACACATATTTACAGTTTTATTGTGCATTCACTACAAAAAATCGAAATTACCGATAGGCAAAATCCGTTAGTAACACCCAAAATCTGTCGATGAATGGGAATTACCAATGAATATTTTGGTCCAAAAGAATCCATAGATAAATTTTAAGAATATTATTTTTATTATTAAATTTATTATTATTATTATTATCATTATTATTATCATCATTATTATCATCATCATTATTATTATCATTATTATTATTATTATTATGAAAATGTGATTATTATCATTATTACAATTATAATAACTATTATTATAATATCAATTATTATTATTTTAATATACCAATTTATTATTATTATACTGTTACAATAATTATTATTACTATTATTATTATTAGTGTTATTATTATTATTATTATTATTATTATTATTATTATTGTTATTATGACAAATTAAATATGTCGATAAATTGGTGGTCAATTTACCGATATATATTATTTTGACTTTTTTCATTGGTAGATTTGTATGTGATTATCGACAAATTTGATCCATCAGTAGATTTTTCAGTAAATTGACCGTCAAACTTTTTATCACTAAAATTTGTTGGTAATCACATTTTACCGACGAATTTAATTTTGATTGACTGTCAAATTTTTCATCACTAATATTCGTCGATGATGACATTTTACTCAAATTTAATTTCAATTTTTCTTGTAGTGATTGGAAACACTTTTTCATATGCTTTTCTTTAGTATTTAACCAATTTCCTTTGAGTAGTAATAAATTGGATTCAACGTACATATCTGCTTTGATTTTGTATTTTCAATTCATTTGATCTTTGCTCATTATTTTAGCCATAACCTTTTTTGTATGTGTTATTTTATTTTTATTCTAGTTGCTTCACATTTTACTCAGGACTTTAAAATGAAAATACGGTTTGTTGGATTTGGAGTTCTCTTCATTTTTTGAAGCGGATGCAAATTTGTCGAGTTTTTGTAAAAGAACTCATATTTTGACTTAAACTTTTATAGTTGGGCTTAAGGACTTAATTAGAGCTAACATTTAGACCCATATTTGCCTTAGAGTTCATTTATTTAGTTTTTAAATTTTAGATGTTGTCTCTTCATCTCCTTTCTCTTAATGTATGAAATTCTCTTTTTGTTTTCTCCTTTCATGTGATTTTTTTGTTCTTTATCAATAGAGAAGTAATTCTTGAGGATCAATTCATGGAATCAAGATAAAACAAGGAGAATTAAGTTTGGTACCGATTATTTAAGGCTCTAAGTTTGTTCTTGTAATATCCTAGAAAATAGCTCTAGAATAAAAACCAACCTATAATTTAACTTTAGAGATAAATACGATAATACCTAAATATTTTTTAAACATAAAAGTTGTCAAAATAAATAAAAATTTGTTATTCAGTTTTTATTTTTATAATAAAAACCATGAACTCCCCTCTTTAAGAAGATATTCAGTTTCATTCTTATAAAAACCATTAACTCTCTCTCTCTAAAAAGATATTTTTTTTTATTTTTATGGAAACTACCAACCCTCTCTCTCTCAAATGTTGTTCCTCCCCTTTTCTTTGCCTTATATCTAAAACTCCACATTCCTTCCTTATCAAATTGACAATAGGAGGTCACCCGTAGATTCCTACCGTCATTAGTAGAAAAAATGCTTTCTACATCGGTTTTGGAGGACATTCTACATCGGTTCTATAATCGATGTAGATGTAGACAATATAGAAAGTCTTGGACTTTTTATGTTAGTTCTATAACCAAAGTAACATGTGCATGTACTACATCGATTGATAAATAAATCACCGACGTAAAATTCCAGTCTGAATAGCGCTAAAGAAGAGATACTACATTGGTTGTGGCTGTCAACCGACGTAATATCTCTATTTTTTGAAAAAAAAAAAGTTTCTAGAATTTTTCAGAATTCGTTGATAAATCTCTAATCCATACAAGGAAACACTACAATAATTTCTAGAATTTTTTTGACAAGTATAGATAGGTGAAAAAAAAGATGTAAAAATACTAAAAAATAAAAAGAAACATTAAATGATAGAATTTTGGAAAAATTTTGGAATTCGAATTCCCTTTGGATGCCCACAAGCTTTGTTACGTCGTTTCGAGCAACTTTCATTTTTGGAACGTCTCAATCCGAGCTCTCTATCAAAAGCTATGGTTGTTTGAATTTTTTTCGCTCTAAATATTCGAAACCCTAAATTTATAATAAATCTATACAATGTAAGAACTCTACCATCAGATATACACTAAATCAAGTTGTTGATAAAAAAATTTTGGTCAAAAATAAATTTCTAACTATTTTTAATGAAATTTACAAAATTGCTAACGTCTTGCAAAGTGAAGCGGTAAGGGATGTCGAACCAAGCATTCACACCGCGGCAGTAGGGAAAAGCTCACACATTAAGTGACAAAAATCAACCGAGACAACTGTGGAACTTGCTCACGCCAAATGAACCCTAGCAAAACCAATGAACACAAAGATGCAAATGAAAACCAATGAGGAGAGAAAGCGACACCACGCGAAATGCAAATGAAAACCAGTGAGAAGAAAAGGCGGCACCACGCGAAACGAAACACACAATGCAAAACCATGAATGCAATAGAGGAAATTAAGTGAATGAAGTTAGTGAAGGAACGTGAAACAACTTCGAGCACAGAAATGGCAAAGCGAAGGAGAAAATCAACAGAGCGCTCGAAAGTGAAAACGAAAGAGACAAAGCGTAAGAAAAAAATAGTGGATGAAATGTTAAAATGGGGAATATTACGTCAGTTACAACTCCATAACCGATGTAGTATCTAACCCTAATTTAAACTCAAGAGGACAAATTACGTCGGTTGGGAGCTCCCAATCGACATAATATGTGACCAACTTTACCCAATTTTCCCCATGTTCACTCTTGAGGGAGATACTACGTCGCTTGGGAGCTCCCAACCAACGTAATATGTTACCAAACTTTTCCCAATTTTCCCAAATTCATTCTCGCATCAACGAGGGAGATACGACATAGATTGAGAGCTCCCAACCGATGTAATATTGCTACATACTACATCGGTTGGGAGCTCCCAACCGACATAGTTTCTCCACCGTCATTACAAAGTTTTTAAATTTTAAATTTTGTTTTTCTAGTCTTTTTATACATCAGTTCCACAAATAAGTCGGGGTTTGTGTGAACCGACGTAATAACTCTTCAAATATTTACAAAATTGTCGCCATGTTATTATTTATGTCGGTTCCTTTTTAACCAACATCATATCCTGCCGTAGAAAGTCATTTTTCTACTAGTGCATCGAGTAGAGCAAGAGTATCCGATCAGATTCTTGAATAGAGTTTGGTTGCCCGTGATTTTAGATTTTTGAAACTTCTTTGATCTCTACTCTATATAGGTAAGGGAAGCTAGTTGTATATTTTTTATAGAAATTGTAATTACTTTTGTTGTGAAATTTGGGTAAAGGAAGCTAATTGCATGTTTTTTTTTAATGTTAAGTAAGGGAAGCTAGTGGCATGTTTTTTTTAATGTTAAGTAAGGGAAGTTAATTATATGTTTTTATAAATGTTAATTTCCTTTGAAATAGTGAATGCTATGCATGATGTGTGAGATATATTTGTGAATTTAGGTAAGGGAAGCTAGTTGTATGTTTTTTTATAGAGATTGTAATTACTTGTCTTGTGAATTTGGGTAAGGGAAGCTAATTGCATGGTTTTTTTTTTTTTTAATGTTAAGTAAGGGAAGCTAATTGCATGTTTTTTTAAACGGTAGGTAAGGGAAGTTAATTCTATGCTTTTATAAATGTTAATTTACTTTGAAATAGTGAATGTTATGCATGATGATGTGTGAGATATATTTGTGAATTCGAGTAAGGGAAGCTAGTTGTATATTTTTTTTTGTAGATATTGTAATTACTTGTCTTGTGAATTTGGGTAAGGGAAGCCAATTGCATGTTTTTTTTTAATGTTAAGAGAAGTTAATTGCAAGTTTTTTTTTTTAATGTTAAGTAAGAGAAGCTAATTGTGTGTCTTTATAAATGTTAATTTACTTTGAAATAGTGAATGTTATGCATGATGTGTGAGATATATTTGATAATTTGGGTAAGGGAAGCTAATTTCATTTTTTATAGATATTGTAATTATTTGATATATTAAATATGAATTGAATGAATTTGGATTAAATTGAATGAGTGTTTATGTATTGTATGTTGTAGTATTAATGTTTGTGAATGATGTGAAGTGTGTTTGAGACTTATCTTCAATAAAGGAGTTACCTGTGTTGAGTTCGTTAAGATGTGCATTGTTTGTGGATTTAATCAATAAGTATGTATCCTGACTCTACTAGTCATTGGAATCATAGATGAAGATGGCTAGGTGGTGAGAGTCGAAGGAGGTTCATATAATTGCGCCACAGTGTGAAAAGGAATCAATTGGACCAGATCATATGCATTAATAGATTCAAATGATTGTGCTATGGTGTGAAAAAGAACCGGTTAGACCATATCATATGGAATAAGTTTATATGACTGTGCTATGGTGTGAAAAAGAACCGGCTAGATCAGATCATATGAATTGAAATGTTTATATGACTGCGCTACGGTGTGAAAAAGAACCGGTTATACCATATCATATAGATTGAAATGTTTATATCACTGCGTTATGATGTGAAAATGATCGGTTATACCAGATCATATGGATTGAAATGTTTATATGATTGCGCTATGGTGTGAAAGAAGAAGAAGAAGAACTACACAACCCCCCAAATAAGTGAATCTACGATCTTGTATGAAAAGGTTAGTCCCCCAAGGACATTTTTTACCAGCTATATTTGAAGCTGCAGTCACCCAGTTCAGACCACCTTCCACTCTCACTACCTAGTAGTGTTCATCTATTTGATTCTTATTACTAGTAGAGTCAGGATGTGAATTGTTATTGAACAAATCCTTAGCCAATGCACATCCTAATTGATACAAGTATTTTTTTTTTCCTAAAAATATTATGCCTTAGTCCTGACCAATACTTTAACAATATCATATCATTCACTTTTCAATCTCAATCTCAAATATCTCAAGAATTACACAATCATCAATACTATTAAATCTCAATTATAACTCAATCATTTTGGTCCACTGACTGCATTGCAAAAGGATTAAACAATCAAAACATAGAAAAGAAAGAAAGGAAAAGAAGAAAAAAAAATTAGATTGAGCAAGAATACCCCTTGCTTGTGCGAAAATGGCCCTGGGAGTAGGTTTAGTCCAAGTACTATTTTCGCTTAAGCAAGAATCTCCTTACTTGAGAGAAATTTCTTGCGCTTGAGCAAAAATCTTCTCGCTTGAGCGAAAATTTTCTTGCTTGCGTGAAAATGAACTCTAGACAGGTCCAAATTTTCACTTGATTTGCTTGAGCGTGAATCATCCCACTTGAGCGAAATATGCAGAAAATAAGTTTTACAAAGGAACTAACTATTGCACAAAACATTTATCATCCAAATTATCTTACATTTTTCTCATTCTACCCCAATCACAACTTCCAATTCATCATTTTTATTAAACTAGCTACAATTTTCTTCAAGAATTTCTTTCATTCCTAAATCAATCATAATACCAACTAAAGCTACAAAAATCATTCAAACAATTTCAACTCATTTAAAAGAATCAATCACATTCTACTAACTTATCATCAAGAATTAATTAACATACTACAACAAATCTAAACATAAGATGCCAACTCTTTGAAACTACACATATAATTAGTTTAAGCCAATAAATTTAGTTTAAATATCCATCCACAATTACAATATCATCACAAGCCATATTCAATCTTACCTATATCAAAATCAGCCTATAGATATTACACAACTACATTCAAGTATTATTCCACTACCTAATCACATCAATGTATCACACAAATCAAACAATCAAACTCATTCAATGCTCAAGGACCAGTTCAGATTTGCATGAAAAATCCAGCACTAATGATTAAATATTTATACATTCAAGTCTTCTATCTTAGGGTTCTATTTGAAGATAACTATTCCGTATAAAACATATGAGACTAGCTTCCCTTACCTGCTTAATCAGAGTACTCTTCGAAAGAGCTCTGAAGCCTATAGTCCAACAACACCTTCACTATAGTGATAGCCTTGGCTCTGAATTACTTAGTTTGTTGGTCTTCAATCCTAACTAGTTGAGTTTCAAAACTTAAATTCTCCTTAATTTGCATTTCACCCACTTCTATGTCATGACTACAATTAGACACCTACTTTTTAGTTGAAACACATGGAATACATTATGTAAGTTAGCTAAACGAGAAGGTAAAGCAATCTCATAAGTCACTAGTCCTATCTTTCTAAGAATTCTAATAAGGCTAAACAAACTTAAGAGATAAATTTCTCGATCTAATAGCCCTTCCTACAACTTCGTAGGTGTCACCCTCAGAAATACATGATCTTCAGCTGCAAACTCCAAAGGCTTCCTCCTCTAATTCGTATATAACTTCTGCTTACTTTGAGAAATGCTCATCCTTTCTTGAACCTATTTCACCTTCTCAGTAGTCTATTGAAGTAACTCTGCCTCAACCAAAACTGAATTTTGGTCCTGATACCAATACGGAGAAGTCTTACACTTTTTACCATACAAAGCTTCATATGGTGTCATCCTAATGCTAGCATGATAATTGTTGTTGTATGCAAATTCCACTAAAGACAATATCTCATTCCAAAAACCTAAGTAATCCAATACACATGTTCTCAACAAATCACCCAATGATTGGATCGTTCCTTCTGATTGCTAACAATTTGAGGATGATAAGAAGAGTTCATTCTCAACTTAGTTCCCAATGTCTCTTGTAAATTCTACCAAAACCTAGAAGTGAATTTAGGATTTCTATCAGATATGATACTTAAAGGTACTTCATGCAACCTAAAAATCTATTTAATATCAAACTGATTAAATTTAGCCATAGATATTTGCAAATTTATAGGCAAGAAATGAGTGTTTTTGTCACTTTATCCACTATTACCCAAACTGCATCATGACCTCGGACTGACCTCGGTAAATAAACGACAAAGTCCATTACAATGTTATCCCATTTCCTCTCAGGAATATCCAATGGCTGCAACAACTCACCAGACCTCTGATGTTTTACCTGTGCTTTCTGACAAGTCAAGCATGCAACTACAATTTGAGTTTTGTCTCTCTTCATACCTGACCACCAAAAGGACTCCTTCAGATCATGAGACATCTTAGTCATACCTGAATGTAAACTAAGATGACTCTTATGACCTTCTTCAAGAATCATTCTCCTCAGCTTAACTATGTAGGTATATAAAGTCTACCTTTGAATCTTAACATTCCATTTGTTGCCAACAATTCCAAAATGTGTCTCAGACTATAATTTTCCAATTGCTTCTCCTTAATCTTCCTAAAGAAATCATTGGTGTTAACTTGCTACGACTAACAAGATCCACGTGGAACTTCACCTCAAGATTTAAACTGCTCAATTAATTTCTGCTCTTCAATCTTCAATGCTAACATTTGAACTGGTTTTCTACTATAAGCATCTGCCACCATATTAGCCATTTTTAGATGATACATCCGTTGAAAGTCACAATTCTTCAAAAACTTCATTCATCTTCTTTGCCTCATGTGAAAACACTTTAGGTTGAGTTCAAGAGGGGGTTGAATTGAAATTTATAAAATTTTGATTTTAAAAAGGTTTCAAAAAGGTTTTATTCAAAATGAAGATTTTCAAGAATCTCAAAATCATTGAAACAAGGTGCAGTTCAAAAAATAGGTGCGGTGAAGACAACAGTTAAAATTGTAATTCGATGGCACAAGACAGTTCAAGAAAACAAAAATAATAGATGATGCACACACAGTAAATGGTTCCAAAATAGATTCCACAAAGCTAATCAAAATAACATATGAAGCTCTATGTGGTATGCTGTAAAATTGATTAATTCTGCAACAAACAGACTAACACAAAACCAGTTTACAGAGCCAATTAAAAGGTTATATGAAGAACAGAGAAAGAAACCAAATAAGCAGCAGTAAAGTAATGCAAGTTTAATCAAGAAAAACTGTGAACACACACAAGAATATAATGCAAAATAAAGTGCACCAACTCATAATTGCTAAACAATGAATTTGTGTACAAAGAATGACAGTGGGCAGTGCAAAAAGAATCAAAAACATAAGAGAAGGGTCAAGAGAGAAAAGCACAAGTAATTATACTTTTCTCAAGGGCTACGTCCAGTCTTCCTTGCCATTCTAGCAAGAAAAATTGCACTAATCAACACTTAATTGTACAATTACAATAAGAACACAGTTCTCACACCCTGCAAGAACTAAGAACACCACTGAATTAAGAACAACCACCATATAGTTCCTCCAATTCAGAAAAATCCAATGCTAAACCCTATAGCACTTTCAATTACAAAATTGATTCAAAAATATACAATGGATCAATTACAAAACACAGTTCTTGAAACAAAACAGGTACAAGAAAAGGTTAAAAGAAACCCCCTAATTGACGTAAAATAGAAGGCCTACACAAGCTTGAAGATTCTCAAAGGCAAGACTCAATGATTAAGATTCAATCTCCATGAACAACCCCATCAATCTTTAGAAAAATCAAATGATCAAGATTGCTCAGAATATTTTTCACAATTGTTGTCGCGTTTCTCTCTTCCGTCACACCTTGAAAACCCATTTTTTTTTAAAAATAGAAAAGCCAAACTGTTTTTAAGTGACAATAGAAAACAGTTAAATACAGAACGCAAATAAACTGATTTCACATAAAGGGGAATCAATTTCTTTTCTGCTGAAAGGTTTAAATCTAGAATAGGTTTTTTATGAACACTTTTGTTATGCTTGTTACTTGTTAAAAGCATATTTTAATGTGTGCCAATGAGATTCTCCTTAGCATTGCACATGTTTCTTTTTACCTCCAATCACACTCACTCACATTACGACAACACATCTAATTCAACTTGCTTGCTTTGGCTTCTTACGCTTGCTTGGCTTCAGCAAATACTTAGTCTTGTGAGAGTACTAATAATCTCCCCCTATTTGATGAAGACAACCCAATGTGTGAGTGGTTTAGAACCTACAGTTGGACAGAAAAACTAGTGAAAGCAACATGTTGACATAATGCTTGTATAAGCAGTTTTAATTTTTCTGGTTCAGAGTAGATTGTTTCCTTCTCAGTTCAGATTAATTCTTGTCAAGAGGTTTCACCATTTAAGCACAAAGCAAATAACATGGATTTTCATTAAGCAATCAAAACTGAAAACATAATACTCTACCAACAACTAGTACACAACAAATACACCAACATTAAGCAAAAAAAATAAAATTAAACTACCCTAGTAGCAATAAAACAGAACAAGAACCTAGCAGCAATAGTGAAAGTCAAAGACAACAACTGATATGAGCAAAACCAAATAAGCATAACCTACATACACTACATACACACTAACCACTTATTCCCCTTTGGATTCATCAAATAGGAGAAAATAGCTAGATGTGCACTAGTATGCAATGACAATTATAATATGCATGCTCAATCATGAGGTTCGTTCCAAGCAGCCATAGTGGCAAGTTGGTCCTACACTGCCTCTATTTGCAAGTCCATATGTTGGAAACGAGCTGTACAAAACTTGTGGTAGTTCCTTTGCTCCGTTGTAAGGTAATCAAGTTTGTCAATCACTGTTTGCTCAAATCTGGTATAGCCTGAGCTTGGACTAACATTTTCATGCATTGTAGTATCATTTTCTTCCATTTCTCCAACAACCTCTATAGCCTCTCCTCCTGCATTTTCAGCATCTGCTTGACACACCCACTGACCATTATTAATCTTGGTCAAGCCAATCTTGTGGAGATTGGTTGCGGACACTTCATAACTCTGTTTTACTGGTTCCACTAGCTCCCCCTCAAGAGGTATTTTAAAGTGATCAATAAGTTTTGACACAAGCACTACATATGGAAACCTATAATCCGTCAATCTCCTAGACTTTTCCATTTGCTCTCCAACGACATATGCCCAATTAACTTCCATGCGGTTGGTGATACAATACATGAGAATAAGGTCTTCCTCGTTTAGCATAGCATGATTGTGCCCTCTGGGTGTTAAGATCCACACTGTCGCAACCGGGGTCACGGTGGGGACGGCGAACAAAATAATTTATTTTTATTTTCAAAATAGAGGAGTCGCCACCATAGTTCATTAGGAAAAACTATGGAAAACCAAAAACAAGATAAGGCAAGTTTGCGAAAACGGATTTCGAGTCCAAGAGTCGGTTATGTGTGGGGAAGGTGTTAGCACCCCCACAACGCCCGTCCTAAGACGGTACCATTAATTAAATGCGTAAAAGAGTGTGATTTTCAGAATATCTATTTTCCCCAAGAAAAGAAATAAAATGCAAATAATAACAAACAAAAATATACTTTTTAGAAGGGGGAGCCCGACAAGGATTTGACCTTGCTCCTACGTATCTCTATCAAGGATAGAGAATCAAGGTTACGTAGTTCTTTGTTGATAAGATTGTTGGTTGGTTTGATATTGTTTGAAATTTTTGAAAGCTTGTGTTTGAAAATAAGGTAAGTGAATAGCACCAGTGCCAAGTTTAAAGCCTGGGCTTTGGATAATAGTGTCAGGCTTAAAGCCTGGGCTTTGAATAACAATGTCAGGTTTAAAGTCTGGGCATTGGGAAATAGTGTCAGGTTTAAAGCCTGGGCTTTGGGAAACAATGCCAGGTGGGCTTTAAGCAACAGTGTCAGGTTTAAAGCCTAGGCTTTGAAAATTGAGGTATATACCAAATTCGATGTTGAAAAATAACATTCAACAGTTATATGCAATGTGGAATTGACACTTTAGTTTTATCGGGATCATGCATGCAAAAATGGAACATGACTGAATGAATTCTTGGCAATGCAAAGCTTAAACATGTGAGTCTTAGGGGTGGCTATTTTGGTGACTTTTTTAGGTATTTGTGAGGGCAGTTTTGGAATTCAGAAAAGTGTGGGTGCAGATATTAATTAATGTGAGTGCAGGAAGTAGATCTGCTAGCCAGGAGTTCGCAAGGCAGACGGATCAAATTCCCCATCTATGTTCTGAACAGAGCTAGAACTCGCTCCATGACCCTCAGATATGAGCTCAAACCGAATTGCATCCTTCCACCTCCCCTATCGAAGAACCTGCACTTGCCTTATCACCATGTCCATGACAAATGCACACACAACTCATGAAGCACCGAATACAACACCGAAAATGGATTCTCTGCCGCCACCATTCGCCTCTCCAAGTCATCTCCAAGCACGTGCTGCCGTATTTCCTCCAACTTCACAGGCTTATTTTTCTATCCAACAAGCAGTTCCAAATGCAATATCCTCTACAAAGACAAGTGTCATCTATTTAACAGGCTTATTTTTCTACCCAACAAGCAGTTCCAAATGCAATATCCTCTACAAAGACAAGTATCCTCTATTGTTTGGATGTTCTGATTACTTTTTGACACTTGTTGGAATTCGTCAACCATTCGCTTGATATTCATACTTATATCCCCAAAATTCTCGTACATGTTAGCTTTGAAAAAGGGATCTTGTTTCGATGACAACACAATCTCCTCCTGATCTTTTGGAAATTTGCCAATGGTTTTTATTTTACGAGGAGCAGTGGAGGTGCAAGGCAAGGTACCATGAGGAAAAGTGAGGTGCATTCATGGCGTTGTATTGGAGGCATGGTGGTGCAGGGAGATGGCAGCAAGGGACGTTTTTTTGATGGCGTGCATGATGGTGGGTTGCATGCTTGGGAGGTGTCGTGAGGTGCATGGGGGCAGTGTGGTAGGTTTTGGTCTATGGGGGTGTGGTGGAGGCGCAAAGGATATTTTTCTGTTTTATGTGGTGCTTTAGTTGACGCATGGTGGGAGAGTTGATTATGGTTGTGACGTATGATAATACATGGAAGGATATGAAGGTGGCCATAGAGGTTGATGTTGCACACGTGAACGGGAGTTTGGTGGGGATTTTTGGTGACATTGTGAGGGGATAACGAAAGTAGGGTTTTGGAGTGGTGCATGGTTAGAGGTGGAGATTGATGTTTGGCGGAGGTTAAGGGTGCTATTGGGATGGATGCGACAATGGTGCCATGGTGGGACTTGGTTTATGGGGTGCACGGTGAGGAGAGCATGGTGGAAGGTTGGAGCATTGCCTTTGATAGTTTGCGGTGGAGTGACGGTGGTTCGGGCTCACAGTGGTGAGAGCGCAACAGCAGCACTAGGTTTTTGACCATGGTGGTGCGTTGTATTTTGCATGATGACAATGGGGAAGATAACGTCTTCACCTCCAGTTCACGCTCTGTCCGCTATGCCTTACAGGGCAAATGTTGGTGCCGATTTCTCCATGAATGAATGAGGCTTTATGATGAGGTGATGGCAGAATGATTTGTTGGTAAGGGTGGAAGTATGGTGGGTGTTGGTTATGTAGCATGGTGTGAGGGAGGTTGTGGCAAGGTGCATGGTGTTACGTAGAGATGAGATGCATGAGACTTGTGGGAGAGAGTTGAGAGTGCACGTGTAGGAGTGTACTGTGAGTTTAGGATATTTTTTATGCAGGGGTGGAAGATGAGAGAGAAGGCTTATGCAGGGGCAAGAAGGCTTATCTGGGAGGTATACACTGCACTGATAAGGAATGGTGACAGCTTTTGCTTGTTCTATGTTTGGGGTGTGCACAGTAGGAGAGACGCACGATGGGATGAGGTGGACAATGAGTGGCAGATTGGGGTTGTGTGGTGGAGTGATAAGAATAATTTGTGGGTGTCCTTTTTTATTTATGCAAATGAATGTATGAATGCATAGTGAAACTCAAAAAATAAGCAAAAAGACAGACATACCAGGTACTTGAAGTTAGTCTCTTTTCTCTGTGCTCTCCTCTATTCTCAACCTGCTCTCTCCTGTTCTCTTTCTTTTCTCTTTTCAGTCTCCCTCTCCGTGTACCTGTCCCTGTGTTCTCTCTTCCTTTCTTTTTTTATTATTCTTTTTTCAAATGAAGGTGGTTCAGAGCAGCTATCACTCTTTGACCCATTTTTCTTATTTATTATTTTTTTTTAATTTTAGTCTATGTAGTGGAGAAGGTGAGTTGTTATCTGAGCAGTTTCAAAGTTATTATTTTATATATTTTTTTCAAATAATACATGGAGTTAAGAGAGGGAAGACTGACTTATTCTTTTTTTATTATTATTATTATCTTGAACGTGTAAATGAAGGAAACTATTTGAAAATAATTTTCTTTTCTTGTTATTTTATTATTATTATTTTTATATATTTATTTTTATTTTCAAATTCTCTTGTTTCAATTTGTATTTTTATTTATTTATTTTTTGTTATTTTCGTTATTTATTATTAATTATTTTTTCATTCGAAGTGGAATAAGCTGATTTATTTTCATGTGAGTGGAAAAATTATGCAGTTTTTGCTTATGCAATGTTTGAGATATCCATTATGCCTAACTCAGTTCTTAAGTGATTAAACCTATCTTTAGCAAGTCGTTTAGTGAAAAAATATACCAATTGTTTTTCAGATTCAATGAATTTGATTTCACACACAACATTACTAACTTGTTCTCTAATGAAATGATGTCTAATCTTTATATGCTTTGTTCTAGAATGATGCAATGGATTTTTAGTGAGATTAATGGCACTATTGTTATCACAGAATAGAGGTACCTTTGTGACTTTAAGACCATAATCACTAAGTTGTTGTTTAAGCTAAGAAATTTGAGCATGACAGCCCCCAACTGCAGTGTATTCAGCTTCATTAGTTGAGAGAGCAACACATGCTTGCTTTTTGTTGTTCCATGAGATGAGGCTTGCTCCAAGTAGATGGCTTCATTTGGATACCACAATCCTACATTAGTTGTTCCTTTGAGATACTTAAATTCTTTTGGCAGCATTGTAAGGTGACTCCTTCGGATTAGCTTGGAACCTTGCGCACATGCATACATTATACTTTATATCAGGCCTGTTGGCTGTGAGATAGAGCAAGGATCCAATGAGTCCTCTAAACTTGGTTTGATTCACTACAGTTCCATATTCATCAGCATCTAGGTAGCAGCTTGTTGAGATTGGAGTTTATGCCTCTTTGCAGCCTTCCATTTCAAACTTTTTCAAGACATCTCTGCAGTATTTAGTTTGACATAAGAATGTTCATTCTTTATTTGCTTAATCTACAATCCTAGGAAGTAATTCAGCTCCCCCATCATAGATATTTCAAACCCCCTTGCATAGCTAATACAAATTCTTGACAAAGAAGTTCATTAGTTGGCCCAAAAATTATATCATCAACATAAACTTGAACAAGAATTATATCATTTTTAGATTTCTTAATAAAGAGAGTTTTGTCTACTTGACCTCTTTGATAATCCTTGGACAGTAAAAAATTACTTAGCCTTTCATATCATTGCCTAGGAGCTTGCTTTAGATCATAGAGAGTTTTCTTAAGCTTGTAAACGTATCCAGGCAGTTTGTGGTCTTCAAACCCAGGGGTTGAGTGACATACTTCTTCATTTATGAATCCATTCAAAAATGCACTCTTCACATCCATTTAGAATAGTTTGAATCCATTTAAACACGCACAGGCCAACAGCAACCTCACAACTTCAATCCTTGCCATAGGTGCATAGGTTTCATTATAATCAATCCCTTCTTCTTGATTGTAACCCTTGGCCACTAGTCTTGCTTTATTCCTCACAATGATGCCTTGCTCATCCATCTTGTTTCTGAACACCTATTTTGTTCCTATCACGTTCATCTTACTGGTTTTGGGAACCAAGCTCCAAACATCATTCCTTGTGAATTGATTAAGCTCCTCTTGCATAACATTGATCTAATGATTATCACTAAATGCTTCATGAATTGACTTTGTCTCAAACTGTGAAACAAATGACATGTGTTCATGTAAAAGGTTTAGTGATTTCCTGGTTGAGACACCCCTATGAATCTGCCCAACCACATTGTCCAAAGATTTCTTGGAACTCTCCATTCCTAAGGAAAATCGATTTGGCATGACAGAATTGATTTCTTTTTAACCAGTTTTCACCTCTGCAATTTGCTCTTCATTTTGTTCAACTGCAGTTTCTTTTGCTCTCTGAATTCTTTCAGTTTCATCATCCTCTACAGTATTTTTAGATTCATCCCGCACCTTTTGGTTAGTCTCATCAAAGGTTATATGCACAGTTTCTTCAATTAACATAGTTCTCTTATTGTATGCTCTATATGCACGACTATATGGTGAGTAACCTAAGAAGATACCTTCATCTGCCTTTGAGTCAAACTTGTCTAGATTATCCTTACCATTATTCAAAATAAAGCATTTGCAGCCAAATACACTTAAATGAGAAATATTTGATTTTCTTCCTTTGAAAAGCTCATAAGGGGCTTTCTTCAAAATTGACCTTTTTAAAACTCTGTTCAACACATAGCATGTAGTGTTCACTGCATCTGACCAAAAGTATTTAGGAAGATTACTTACATTCAATAAAGTTCTAGCAATCTCTTCCAAGACTTTATTTTTCCTCTCCACAACCCCATTTTGTTGTGGAGTTCTTGAAATTGAAAAATTGTGCTGAATTCCAAACTTTTCACAAAACTTTTCAAATCTTTAATTTTGGAATTCTCCCCTATGATCTGTTTTTATGGCAGCAATAATACAGTTTTTCTCATTTTGAATAACCTTGGCAAGTTTCTTAAAGGCATTGAAAGCATCATCCTTGGTTACCAAAAACAAAGTCCATGTGAACCTAGAGAAATCATCTACAATGACAAGACCATAGTAATTGCCACCTATACTCATGGTTCTAAAAGGTCCAAACAAATGCATATGAAGCATTTCTAAAGGTCTAGTAGTTGAAACAAAGTGTTTTTGTTTAAAAGAACTTTTGGTTTGTTTCCCCTTTTGACATGCTTCAAAAACTTTGTCCTTCTCAAACTTGAGTTTAGGTAAATCAATCACTAGCTCTTTAGATGCAATCCTATTTAAATGATGCATATGAATATGAGCAATATGCCTATGCCACAACCATGTCTCATCACACTTAGTAATCAAGCAATTAATACCAGAATTAATGCAATTTAAATCAAGCATGTACACATTGTTAACCCTTTTACCAATAAGGTGAATTTATCTCGAGTCTCCACTAGAAATAAGGTAAATTTTTGGTTGGAAGGTGACTTGCAAGCCCTTGGCACACAGCTGACTTATGCTCAGCAGATTATGTTTTAATCCTTCAACCAGTAGCACATTTTGAATGGTTAAGTTTCCTCTGACTTCTATGTCACAACTGCCAACAATCTTGTCTTTGGTGTTGTCTCCATAAGTGACATATCCTCCATGTTTAAGAGTCAATCTAGTGAGCAAAGATACATCTCCAGTCATGTGCTTGGAACATCCATTGTCCAAGTACCAAAGTTTCTTGTTGGTTGCACCTTTGACTTGCAAAACAGATTTATTTTATGAAAATTGTTACCCTGTTATCTTTGGGTCCAGAACTGTTAATACTACCTTAGGTATCCACCTCAAAAGTCCATTTGAGTCATCATAAAGCCTAACTCTACAACTCCTTATTGTATGACTTTTATGTAAACAATAAAAGCAAATTTTGAAAGGTGAGGTGTGCTTTATGTTATGTTTGAAAAAGCTGCTGAATTTTCTAGTTTTCTTTTGAAATTTTGGCTTGTATCCAAGTTCAACTTTATCAAACACACAATTTTGGGAACCTAAAACAACATTCAAATTTGTCGTTCCCATAGCAAGCTTAGAAGATGTTTTAACAAGATATTTGACCTTTGCTTGCAACACCTTACAGTTTTCATACTTGGTTGGCGTGCTAGATTCACCCTCATAATTAGAAGACTGGAAAATCATATTTAGATGTTCAAAATCAGTTTTAACTTTTTCCAATTCTTCTTCCAATGAGTTGACTGTTTTATCCAACCAATTGTTCAAATCCCTTAGCCTATTGTTTACACCAGCTAACATATTTACTTCATCATGCGTTTCAGTGAAAGCTTGAAGCAATGTGTTGTAGTTTTCAGAATTGAAAGAGACATTTGAGCTAGCACTACTTACCACTGATTACTCTTTTCCCATTAAGCACAAATTGATCTCCTCTTCCTCTTTTGATGAGCTGCTGGTTATTGAATCATTTTCATCCCAACCTATCTATGCTTTTTTTTCCTTACTGGTCTTGCTGAATTTTTTCTTTTTAGTAGCCTTGTTTTTATGGGCTAGATTTGGACATTCCATCTTGATATGTCCCTACTTTCCACATCTAAAACAAGTATAGTTAGCAGAATTTGAATAATTTTTCTTTGTATACCTTTTAGGTTGTTGATTCTTCTCTTTTACTTTCTTCCTTAGAAACTTGTTGAACTTCCTTGTGAGCATATTCAAGGTTTCAGCTTCACTGTCACAACTTGAATCAGTTTCACTCTCATCTCCTAGTGCTGCAGTTTTGATGCAATGCTTCTAGCCTTTCTATCTCTATTTTCTTGCTCTTTAAATCTATTCATCTCAAGCTCGTGCTCCCTGAGCTTTTCAAACAATGCAGCTATACTCAAAGTTGTAAGATCCCTCGTCTCTGATATTGGTAGTGACCTTCGGTTGCCAAGATCTATCAAGGCACTTCAGCACTTTGATGTTGAGCTCCTCTTTGTCAAAGGTCTTTCCAAGTTCGATGAGATGATTCACTATATGTATGCATCTTTTATGAACATCTGCTATTGTTTCTCCAGCTTGCAATCTGAACAACTCATACTCTTGAATTAGAGCATCCATTCTCGCCCTCTTGACATCACTTGTTCCTTCATGAGTCACCTCTAGAATGTCCCACATTTCCTTTGTTGAAGAGCACCTAGAGACCTTGAAAAATTCATCTAAATTCAAAGCAGAAGTTATAATGTTTTTGGCCATATAATCAAATTGAGCTTTCTTGCTCTCATAATCACTTCATTCAGACCAAGGGTTATCAACACTTACACCATCAATCACAATTTTAGGCACAAAAGGACCATTAACTATTGCATCCCATACACCACGATCAAGAGATTCAATGAAAATTTTCATTTGAATTTTCCGAAAAGGATAAATGACCTCACTAAATAAAGGGGCCTGTTAATAGAACCACCCTCTGCAAAACATAACTTTCCCTCAGCCATAGGATCAAAACTTGAATAATTTCAAGACTCAACTCTTGCTACCAATTTAAAACACTTTAGGCTGAGTTCGAGAGGGGGGTGAATTAAAACAATGCAAGAATACTCAAGGCACAGTATACTAATAACCAATCACAAGATCAAGTAAACTACAACAACACCACAATCAACAATAATAAGAATAGAAATCAAGAACACATGCAAACTATTTTTCAAAACATAGTAACCACTCTTAGAAGTTGTTCTGCAGTTAAAACCAGGCTGAAATATAGGCTATTGGACCAGTAATACTGCAGTGAAAAGCACACAAATTAATCCTTCAATTTATAAGCACAAATTTTTTACAAAGAATCCAAAAATTTCAAGAGATATAGAAGCTATACAAAGTAGAAATAGGTGCAGTGAAGAGAGTAGTTAAATTGTAATTTGATGGCACAAGACAGTTCAAGAAAACAAAAATAATAGATGATGCATACAAAGTAAATGGTTCCAAAACATATTACACAAAGCCAATCAAAATAGCATATAAATCTCTATGTGGTATGTTGTAAAATTGATTAATTCAGCAACAAAAAGACCAACACATAACCAGTTTACAAAGCCAATTAAAAGGTGATATGAACAGTAGAGAAAGAAACCAATTAAGCAATAGTAAAGTATGACAAGTTTAATCAAGAAAAAATATGAACACACGCAAGAATATAATGCAAAATAAAGTGCACCAACTCAACATGTTTTAATGTGTGCCAATTAGATTCTCCTTAGTAATGCACAGGTTTCCTTTTACCTCCAATCACACTCACTCACACTAAGACAAAGCCTAAGACAACACATCTAATTCCACTTACTTGCTTTGGCTTCTTGCACTTGCTTGGCTTTATCAAATACTTAGTCTTGTGAGAGTACTAACAATCTTCCCCTATTTGATGAAGACAACCCAGTGTGTGAGTGTCACAATACACTTTAAAAGATTTACCTGTATCAAGAATTACCAACACTGAAACACTGGTAAACCTTTTCTTCAACTTTATAAAACTTTACTCGCATCTATCGGTCCATGCAAAAAAGATTGATTGTATATGAGTCACATGTATTAAATCTGTTGCTATCTTTGAGAACATTTCAATGGACCTCCGATAGTAGCCAACAAACTCTACAAACTCCTTGTCACTATAACCATCCTAGGGTGTTCCTACTAAAACATTGCTTCTTCTTTGGCTAGATTTGCTGAGATCACTCCTATATGTTATCACATGTCTTAAGAAGTTCACCTCCATCAACCTAAAACTCTCACTTAAAGAGTTTGGCATACCATGCTTCCCCCTCCAATCTCCAACACTGATATCAAATGTTCATTATACTCTTCATTACATTGATGTAGAATCCAAAAGTTAAAAAGATAATTCTCTAACTGGCAAACCTAGTATATCCATACAAAAATGTGACACAAAAGAGTGTGTCGCTATAGAATAAAAATACTTTCACACATTACCAGTTACTAACCAAGTTTCCTAATGAAGAAACCTCAGCTCCTACTTAGACAAACACATTCCCTGCTGCCCGAGTCCTGTTGCCATTATTCTCGATCTGCTGAAAATCACCCATAACTTAGACAAACACATTCCCTGCTGCCCGAGTCCTGTTGCCATTATTCTCGATCTGCTGAAAATCACCCATAGGAGCTACCCTCTTCTTAGGACAATCTTTGGCAAAATGCCCTTCCTTTTTGCATGAAAAGCTTTTAGATTTCCAAGTTTGTAGCTAACAACTCCTATTCTCTATTGTTAAGGCTTGATACCTTCATTCTCAACCTATTGAGAATCGTCTGTTAATGTTATCCTCTTCTTCGTAGTACAATTTCTGACAAAGTATCCCACTTTTTGGCATGAAAAACATCTCTTCTCAGTCGTGTCCCCGAGAAGCATTCCGATAATATGCAATCCGCCACATTGAAAACATTTATGTCTCTTTAACTATTGCGAACTAAATTGTAGTGAAGTTGTTCCTGCTTTAGGCTATTGATGTCTCACATAAGACTTAGATGGTTGTGTATTGATCTTTCCAGTGAACTTAAGTGGTTTATGCCTCTTGAACTCAGTCAATCCTGCTTGTCCCTGAGGTTGACTGACAGAAGAAGTGGTTGCAACAGCTCTAGCAACATCCCATTGATGCATTGTGGCTTGATGATTGAGTCATGACCTTATTCTGTTCTTGTGTGGCCTTAGACTCTATCTCAATAGCTATAGCGACCTAGTCCATCTTTAAGGAAGGTGGAGGAGAGGAAGGAAGTCTAGAAGTCATTGTAAAAGACACACAAAAAGACTTAGAGAAATATCTATGGCCCAAGGCAATTATAATATCTACAAGTATAAGACATGAAAAAGGAAAACAAACTAACATAACCCGAAACATATAACAGGACAAGCAACAACACAAAAGTCCTATGTATGAGTTCTAAAATTCACCAAAATAGACATCTCAATCTTAGAAGTCATATCTATTAATATTATCAAAACACTCAAGAAAGACTTCACACATATTCTTACTTATTATTAACATTAAATTTCATACAAAATCAAATTAATCAATCAAAGCATAACTTTCAAAGATACTCTAAACATGAAACATTAAGATGGAAATCTCTCTTGATTTAGTCCTGAGTGTGCACCCTCATTACTTCATCAAGATTATTTTCTTTCTCAATAATTTCATTCTCATTCATCACAATCAACTAAACTCGAATACAATCAAATGTCATAGATAATGGTTAAACATCCAATTAGAAATATTTTACTTATTTCTCTAAATTAAATTTAAAAAAAAAAATCACATGCAGAAGAAACACATTAAGCCCACTACCCTCAAGTCATCCTAAGGAGGAACTGCTCTAATGCCATAAATATAACACCCCAATTTAACACTACTCTATTCCGACAAGTGATTAAACATGCATGCATTTATATATACATACATACATTACAAGTCGTCTCAATAAAAATTTACATCAAAATACATTCTCTTGAAAGGAATTTTAAAACAAAATATATTTACATATAAACAAAATGAGGATTTTTTTTCAAGATATCTAAAGGAAATCTACAATAGGCTCAATCAAGAGCATCCTCAACTGGCTTATCTACAACATTACCTGCTTCTGTGTATAACACGATCATTATAGATAGGAAACAAACACACCAACACAAACAAGAAAGGGTAAGCTAGTAAGCTAGTATTTAAAAGATTTCTCATTTAATATAAATTAATCACATATAGATAAAACTTAACTCGTAGCAATCCATTCACATAGTCTATCATCCAACTCATCTAAAAATATGAACTCATGTCCTTAAACAATATAGACAAACTCAATTATACTTTCGGAAGACTCATGCATTGAATAGACCCCAAGGTATGTACCTGTCATACAACTCCAAACTATAAATCTACACAAACCCCAAATCAGTGAATCAAAGGTCTTGTATGATAAGGTTAGTTCCCTTGAGACTTTTCTGACCAACTATATTTTAAGTTGCAGTCACCCAGTTCATACCACCTTCCACTCTCACCACCCATTAATGTTCATCTATTTGATTTTTACTACTAGTAGAGTCAGGATATTAATCGTTATTGAATGAATCCTTAGACAATGCACATTAATTGACCTATACACGAGCATTTTCTTTTCTGAAAATATTATGCCTTGATCCTAATCACCTCAATCAATACTTCAACAATATCGTATAATTCACTCTTCAATCACAATGTCAAATATCTCAAGAATTACGTAATCATCAATACTATTAAATCTCAATAATAAATAAATCATTTTTATCCACAAATTGCATTACAAAATGATTAAACAGTCAAAATAAAAAAAAAGAAGAAAGAGAGGAAAAGAAGAATTTTCTTTTAGCTTGAGCGAGAATCCCATCGCTTGAGTGAAAATGGTCCCGAGAGTTGGTCCAATTCTAATACTATTTTTACTAGAACGAGAATCTCCTTGCATGAGCAAAAACATTCTCGCTTGAGCGAGAATCGTCTTGCTTGAGTGAAATATGCAAAAAAAACAATTTTTATAAAAGAGCTAACTACTGCACAAACATTCATCATCCAAATCATCTTACAATTTTCTAATTCTACACCCAATGACAACTTCAATTCATCATTTTTATTAAACTACCTACAATTTTCTTCAAGGATTTCTTTCATTCCTAAATCAATTACAGTACCAACTAAAGCTACATAAATCATTCAAACAGTTCAATTCATCTAAAAGAATCAATCATTCTACTAACTTATAATCAATAATTAATTTACATACTACAACATATCTAAATATAACGATACTAACTCTTTGAAGCTCACTTATAATAACTTTAAGCCAATAAATTTAGTTAAAAACTCATCCACACTTACAACATCATCACAAGCCATATTCAATCTTATCAAAATCAATCTATAGATATTACACTACTACATTCAAGTATTATTCCACTACTCAATCACATCAATTTATCACACAAGCATGATTTCTTGCGTTTTCTATTAGCCTTGGCTTATACTACTTTTAAATGCATTGATTTAATATTGTATGCTTTGAAATATCAAAGAATATTAATGTACCATTGCCAAAGGTTTAGTCTGATATTTTTATCAAGAATAGATTGATTCAAAGATTGTGATTTATTCATTTATAAAAGTTTATGAGATTTTTGAAAAGTTCAATTCACTCCATCTTAAACTCAACTTACTGTGCTAATAGACATTGTTTAATGCAAGTAATAATGTTCACCATTTAAGTGTTGTTGAAGCGACAACTCAACGCTAAAGTAAAATATGTTAAAAAAACCAACACCAACAACATTGTATAAGTATAATAGATACAACAAAACAACTTAAGCAATCCTAACCATCCTCACATAATTCAATAAAAAAAAAAAAAACTATTTTGTGTTACAATCATTTAATAAACTAACTCAAACTAAATTTGACCACTCAAAATCCAATTCAATTTAAAATAAGTATACTCCTATTTAACCATCTTCCAAATAATTTGAATATAAAGCAAAATCTAACTTCAATCCATAACATTCATACCTTTCAACATATCTGATTCAATTTAATTGACTATAAATGAGGTTATTAGTTCCCTGTACCTGAAAGTAACTTGTGTAAGAAAAACATATTTAACAACCAAAAGCTTCTTAGTAGTCCGACAAATCTTTTAAAATTTCAACCTAAACAAGAAACACCCCTCTTATTTAAATTACCACTACGATTTGGTTTCTCAATTAATTATAATAATTAGAGTGCACAACTTCTCTATGTCAAAGACAAAAAAAAGATAAAATCAGTTGTAGGAGAAACGAGAACTTACTGTGATTAAAATTATGATCGTTCTATCTTTATCTATTCATAATCGTCTCTTCAATAGTTTTAAATGTTCAAAAAAAAAATTATTAACCTAGAAATTTAAAGAAAAATTTTAAAAATTTTAAATATTCAAAAGAAATAAATTTTAATTAAAGTGAAGAATGAATTGTCTTAAACTTAAGTATAATTTTTTTCAAAGGATTTTATTACTCATTTACTTTAAAATTATATATCTAATATAAATAAATTAGGTCTTCCAAGTTGTACAAATTATTTTAATTATATTTAATAAATTCTTATGATATCAAAATACTTTTTATTTTATTGATACATGTCTTATGCTACTCTTATTTTAAGAATTTTATATATTTGTTTATTACTCATTAAAAATTAAAAATTTTCTCTTAAATATATTGGTGAAAAAATAAAGAGAAAGTTAATGATAAAATTGAATATTTTATTACTCATTTACTTTAAAATTATATTTCTAATATAAATAAATTAGGTCTTCCAAGTTGTACAAATTATTTTAATTATATTTAATAAATTGTTATGATATTAAAATGCTTTTTATTTTATTGATACATGTCCTATGCTACTCTTATTTTAAGAATTTTATATATTTGTTTATTACTGATTAAAAATTAAAATTTTCTTTTAAATATATTGGTAAAAGATAAATTTAATGTAAAGAAAATTCAAATTGATGTAAAACTAAAGACAAAGTTAATGATAAAATTGGTTGAAGCTTATAAAAAGTAATTTTGATTATTGATAGGAAAAGGAAGATTAAGAATAATCTATTTCGACCAACTTTTTTCAATAACTATTAGAAAAGAAAAAAAATTATAAATTAAAATTTATTCATATACAAGTTTAAAAAAATTAGAGAAATCGTATCAATTAACTTCTATCAATTAATGCATAAATTAATCAGCTAATATATATTTGTCTTCTTATTTTTATTTCTTAGAATATTTTATAGAAGAGTTGGTTAAAACAAGCAAAGAAAACTTCTGATTGTAATAGTTTATTCTAATTAGGATTAAAATGCTAAAGTGGCCAGTGGAACTACTTTCAAAGCCATAGATTCTTTAGCATTTAATTGTTTTTTATAGCTTTTGATAGGGAAAACACACACACAACTACTATACTTTATTTTTTTTTTATTTTTTCAAAAACGGCAATGGTAGAAATGAACTTTTTTTCTGCTATTATACTTCTATTTTTTGTCCAAAGCAAAGGTAGAAATAAATTTTTTTCTCCAATTAATAAGTTGGTATTTTCTTCCTCATCCCACAATTTTCAAAATAACTATTTTAAATTTCTGAAACAATTTCTAGAACATAATTTCCAGAACATTAGAATTTTCAGAATGAGAATAGAATTTCCAAAATTACATTTTAGAAACAATTTTTTAAAATAAAATTTTTGAAACAAAATTTTTATGAAAATAACTTTTCAAAGAAGGTTTTTTTCACAACGCCTTCTTTGTCTGTAACATTCCCACTTAAATGCAGCAATAATATAATAGCGACATCAATGATAACAACAATAAGAGAAGATATTTTAGTTTTTTTCTGTCAATACCGGAGTGCAGATAATAATGATGGCGTGCTGGAAGCAAAAGCCTGATAAGGTTGTAGCATCCGTCAACGTTGCTAATATTATCCCTGTGATCATAATGAGGTCGTTTAATTGTTTATGAGCTTGCCTTGAAGTCATTTCAATGAAAATAGACATTTAGAATGAAAATAAAAATATAATTGTTTTTACAAAATAGAACTTATTTTATTTCCTAGAAGTTTTTATGGAGAAATTCGTCTAAACAAACCAATCCGAACAAAGAGATAAGAAGGAATATGGATCAAATCCCCCCCTCCACTTTTTTTTTCAGGAAAAAAAAAAAAAAAGACTCTTTGATAGCTAATCTATTTAATACCCTTTGGCCTTTACTAATCAAACTGCAGAATAATTGTATAATAATGTCTAAATAGACCTAAGAAAATCCATAACCAGCTGTACAAAATTTGATCACTTTACTTTGCACAAATTGTCACCAAGAGCATGAGGACAGATCAGAAGCGCAGCCCAAGTAGCTCCTTATTTCTCATCAACACAGGCTTCAAGAGAAAAACAGAGTTGTGATCACAACACCTCCAAAAAAAAGCAAGCTCAATGAACTTTGACATAGCAAAAAAGGAAAAGGAAAATGGCATACTAAGGATGCTGATGATCCAAAATAAAATCTGATAATGCATGGTGAAGTAGATAAGCTAGAATGTACACATCCAAATTAAAAGCAAAGGCCAATTCTGTTCTCCTTTCTATTATCTTTCAATAGGAAAGAGGAAGAACACACACATATGCATATGATCCAAAATAAATTGTGGACCAACTTTAGATGAAACTGAAGAGGTAACAAACACAAGTCCCTTAATACTTATATGATCAGATCTTCCAGAAAAGTTAGAGGTAGTATTTACTGCAGAACTCCCATCCACAGAAAAAACAAATATAAAATATTTCAATTTTCAAATCAGCTAAACCAACTACTGATGTTAAAACTCAATCCTAAATTATACAATTGATCGTAAAGCCATGAAAGATATTAAATTCAATCATAAACAATATAAAGTATCATAAAGGATGGAAAATGAATTTTTCTTTGATCCAGAACAAGAAAAGTGGCAAATATAATTCCCAAGAAAAGAAGTGAGAATACCATGACCAAGGCTACTAATCCCGGATAGTGGCATTGTGCAGCCTAACCCAAAAATGCTATAGCGAATAGTGGATCACAATGAAAGATTTTGGATACTAAAATTAAGGACACATATATCATTAAGACATAAATAACTAAGGAAAACAGAGGATGCAGCAATGTGAGAATCCGAAACCGAGAAACTTCGCTGAAGCATTCGAAACAAAGGCTGAAATACAAGAAAAAGTTCCATGTGAAACAGAGGATGAAGCTGTGGTGTCGTTGTCAAACATAAGATAGATAGTGCACAAATGAAGCTTATGCAGTGTGAAACATCAGATAGATAATAGGCTCAATGGACTTTTTATGCTTTGTTTTATTTTAGTAAGGGTAGCTTAGTCCTCTCTTATTTGTTGCCTTTATATTCCTTTAGTCATTCTATTGTAATTAAATTTGCATCTACTAGAACAGGTTGCCTAATACTAGTTTTCTCTAATCTTCTATCTTATAACGTTGGTATCGAAGGCAAGTTTGATTCATATTTTGAGTGAGAAAAGCAAGAGCCAAGGGATTAGAGAAAGAGTTATTCTGGTTTTCGCACCAAGTAGGATTCAAGAAAACCATGACTTTGAATTCCCTTAACGTTGGATCAAACTTTGTTTTGAGGTCTAGTGCGAAAGTTATTTGGTTTTGTACAGTATCGACTCTGTTTTGGCTTCTTCATACAACAAAACCTTCAAACAAGAAAGTATCTAACAACATTACAAAATATGCTGATTATAATCATCCAAACAAAGTCAAGCACAAATACTTACAAATGAGAAGAGGTGAAGAAACCAAAACAGTCAATACTATAAAAGCTAAATAACTTTTGCACCAAACCTCCTTTCGCCGATCTAACCTTTGAAAACAAATAAATACCAATGACAAACTTTTTGTCAAAATCTCATTGATTAACTGTAAATGAATGTGCAGTTGCAATTTTATACAAGCTACCAGGAGAGAAAACGAAAATGACTCTTCCTCTTATCAATCAAAATAAGAACTCTCTTAGATGCAATACCATGAATCCAACTTGCTCTTGTTGCCATGTTAAGATGCAAATGCAAAGATAAAAGAGGAAGAAGAATAGAGAAAAATAGTATTAGAGCACTTGTTCTATTAGAAGCAAATAAATCTTCAATTGAACTAAAACAAAAGAGTGGGGGAGAGAAACGTAGGACAGAAGGGGACACAAGCTAATTAAGGAGTGTAAGAAATGTCCCCGTGTTCCTCACTGAAGAAACTTCCCAATGGTTTCTTTCTCTAGAGTTTAAGCACATCTCAAATTCAAATAAGTTTCAAAAGTTCTCCCAACAAAAATTCACAATGGTTATTTACTTTTAAGACCAGAAAAATCTCAGAAAATGTCTCAAATACAGTGGCATTGTTTGGATATTAATCCCTTCCACCGATCCAATTTTCATGTCAAACATGAACTATGAACTACATCTAAGTTGAAGCCACTTTGACTAACTTTCAGTTTCACATTCAAAACATGGATCCGAGGCTTCTTCAAAAACCAAACTAAACATGTACTTAGGCTATCCATGTATCAATTCCCTTCTATCTTTCTCTTATCAAACAACTACAAGGGTGACCCAACAAGAAAACTCGAATTATATCACAAGGAGGGTGGCTTCTGCTTCCTTGCGTAATCAACATTGAACAATCCCTTATAGCTACAGCACAATACCACATATTTACAGTGCATCCAGAGCTCATTTCAGTACCAATTAAATATCTCATCTACAAAACACACATACTTGTGAAATTTTACATTAAACAACACCTTTATCTCTTTTTCTTGTATAAATTCCTCCTCAATCACTCACACATAAGTCAACAACAGCCAAAATTAAACCAAAACAAACTTCTCCATTAAGTAAAAGAAAGAAGCTATCGATGCAATTCCTTAAGTGTTTTTAGCGTTATTTTTCGACCAGAATTGAGGTTTCACTTTCATAATCTGCACCTAAGAAACTGCATCAAAGTTTTATCCTAATTAAATTTCACCAAATCCATTGCAGACACGACAACCACACTAGAGCCAGAAAACATTAAACCATTAATTTCAACACCTATTAACCCAGAGAAAAATTCCTAGAAAAAATATCTTTAGAAGCAATCCAAAAAAAACCAACCGAACGAACAAGGATTATCTCCTCACAAATAAAAATTTCAGACAAGCAAAACAAAGAATGAGAAACAAAACCAAAAGGCACAAGGGCTTGGAGACAAAACTCCAAGGGAGAACATCACCGAAATCACCTAAAAACCTCATCCTCATTTTATCCTAATCAAAATTCACCAATTCATTCGCAGACAGAAAACAACTACCCATTTCAACACCAACCACCCCAGATAAAATCCCCACAAAAGAACACTTTTTTACAAGCAATCCACAAAACCCAATTGAAAGAAACATCTATTATCCCCTCACAGCGATAAAAAATCCAAACAAACAAAACAAAGACTGAGAAAAGCACAAGGGTTAAAGTGTTAGTTAGTTAGTTACCACCACAGCCAAAGCAACAGTAGCAGCAAGAGAGAACCAGCAACAGCTCGTGGCAGAGGGAAGCTACCGACCCAGCTTCACAATTGAGGAGGTTGGGTGCTTGGCCGTTGCTCTGGTCCTGGTTATCATTTTCCAGAAGCTTCTGTTCCGTCGAGGATTGTTGGTCCTTCTCCATTTCCATTCTCCGGTAGTTCCATTCGAGCCTTTTGAGGTAAGAAATTTTGAAGGAATCTCGGAGATTCTTTGTCGGCCATAGATGCATTTCTCAATTGAAATAAATTAACTGGAAGTGGGGTTTGGAAATTTTGAGCCTTTGCTATTTCCTATTGATTCTAAAGCTTGAGTTCAGGTTGGAAGATTCAATAGAAGATCATAGAAAGATAACAACAAAAATATTGATATTTTTCTCTATCCTCCAATCATATTTCAATGACAAAGACATAGGTTTATTATTTATTATTTATTCTTATAAAATTTGAAATAATTAATTGATTTAGATATATATTTAGTGTGACATTCTTTTTTGCTAAACTTGAACGACAAAAATTTTATTTAAAAATAAATTAACATTTACACCTTCTCTTAAGTTTTACATTATCACTTGAATAATAACATTCATTAGATTAAGTCACTAAATTCTAAAATGTACTTTAAACTTTGACTTTTCATTATTTGACTAACTACTTCATTCTTGGAGGATGAGAGTTTTATAAAAGAGAAAATTCTCTTAATATCTTTTTTAAATATCAAATTGTACTCCATACCATACTATCAATTTATTTATTATCCCTACAAAGTAAAGAAAAACTTACACTCTTCATAGTTCTCATATGTAAATTTTAATTTATTTTTCTTCGCCTTCTTAAATATAAAATTTGAACATAAAAATGATATATCATTAGTTCAGAAAATTAAAACGAATTTAAAATTTATAGAGATAAAATTTTGTAATAAATAAAAAATAAAATATTTTAAATTTATTTATTGTCTTTTAAAAAAACATATTCATTTTCCATTTTATTTAAACTAATGCTATCGAAACTTCATAAAAATTGAATATTACGATATTCATAAATGTTATTGTAATTACGTAGTAAATATTTTTACTTTTATAATTAGTTAATACAACTATCTTTAAAAAACATGTGAAGAATATTGTCTATCTATGCAAAAATTTTATATTGAAAATAAATACCTACTAATTCCTATTAATTTTTTTAATTTATGTATATTTGATTTGTATAAATTAAAATGACTTTTAATGCGTGTTTGAATGGGCATTTCCGGTCTAGAATGTAGATCCAAATAATTGTTATGTTAGGTGGAACTGAATTTATTATGGATTCTGAATGTTAATTCAAATACCCTATTATATCAATGTCAATGCTATTTTTCATATGTATTTAGATTATAGCTTATTTTAAAATATTTATTGTCGTAATTTTTATATATTAAAGAATGAAAAGTAAAATTGCCAATTAGAATAAATATTAAGATACATTAAGGAATTCTTATTAAACGTATTTTCAAGAAAACATTACAAAAACCTTAACAATAGCTATTGTGTAACTAAAATATTATAATTTTGAATGATTTATTTTACAATATATTAAAAAATTATAAAATAATTTATAAATATGTATTGATCTTCTTGACATTTATTATGTAATGAAAGCATCATACTCTCAAAATATACAATAAGAAAACCCTTGGAAGATATTTTAAGAGTGATGTATAAATTTTAAGTGATAATAAAAAAGAAAATGACGTTTAAAGTTGTGTTAGTCTACAAATTTGGGTCAAAGGAAGTGGCTTGCAATAAAGGTTGGGCAAACACTTCCTGCACCCATCAATTATGACCTGCACCCTAACAAGCTTTCAAAATCCCAAATCTAGCCTTGTCACGTTTATTTGAAAGAAAAGGTGTAGTGGTTCCGGACATTAGCGGGTGGACCGTTGTACTATGGTTGAGAGTCTTGGTTGCTTTGGCGAGGTGTTGTTGGAGGTCGTGTGCTATGAAGGCAGGGTAGGAGTTTAGGATAAGTGGTGTTGTGCTTTTTTTTTTGGTTGGATTTGCAGAGATGGAGGAAAATGTTTTTAGAATTGCAATTTTGAAATGAATTTGGGGTGTAGATTGTATTATGGAATAGACATTTCGAAATTGACTTTTCATGTTACGGAAAGTTGAATCCGAAATACACTGACGAAAAGTGTGTTCCAGGAATGGAAATTTTGAATGTGTATTTTGAAATTTTATTCTGAATGTGCTTTCTGGAACGTAAAATGTAGAAAATGCATTCTGGAATTTGTTTTATGTAAGGTTAAATTTGTTTACATTTTCAGGTTCTAACAAAAATTAGTTTTTGCAGAAATATCATGGATGAAGCTTTGGAAAGAGCATTTTTAGACAAGTTTGAAGATTGGGTGCTGTCAAACAATTATAATGCGTTAGATAATGAATGTAGGTATGAATGCAGTAATGCATTTAATATAGATACAATAAAGATGGTTGGTAAAAGAATATTTATATATGGTGAATAAGTTAAATGTATTTGAAGAATAAAATATAATGTTGTGAAATGTTTGTGTAGGTTTTTGTTTTTCGTAATAATTTGTTAAAGCCGATAAGAAGAATGTCTATGAGTTTGGATTTGTTATTATTATATTAAGGTTCAATAACAAATGGTCAATAAAAAAGGAAAATATATGTACTATTAGGTTGTGAGAAAGGAGATAAATACAGACAATATAAGAAGGACTTACAAATTATTGAAAAATGGAAGCAAGAAATGTGATTATCATTCTAGATTACGAGAAAAACCCGTAAAAGGTGGTGAGGGATGGATTGTATAGTTACTTTGTGTTTCTCATAATCATAACTTGACAGATACATTGATAGATCATCTATATGTTGGTAGATTAACAGATGAAGAGAAGACCATGCTTGTAGATATGACAAAGAGTACAGTGAAGCCTATAATATTTTGCTTACATTGACGGAATATAATGAGAGGAATGTGATGACTATAAAGCAAGTTTATAATCATATACATCAACAAAATTACATAATCAACAACTGAACCTCAACAAATCTAAACTTTCCCAAAAAACAGCAAAAAACCTGTAGTTACATGTTTTCAGAAAAGCAATTCCATAACATTATTCGTGACTGGACATTTCAGAATAGTATTTCGGATTGCATTTTCTAGAATAATATTGTGGAACGTTTGTTCCAGAATTGACTTACGGATTGCACTTTCCAGAATGTTTATTTTCAATCATAAATTTCACTTATGAAAGCATTTTTCATATTTTTTCAAAATTTACTTGCATTAAGTTTTTGTATTATTTTATATCTACTTGATAAATAAATCAACTGATTTTGTAAAACAACTGACTATTACTATTGATTTACTGGATAAACTATTTTGAAATAAATGTTTCATCTTAGTCTGATTAAATATACATACTAGTGTTATTTGTTAGAATCTAACCTTCTTGATAATTGTGTGTATTGATAAAATAAACTTGTTAATTATGTGTTTCAATCAATTGTTTTTCTGTGAGCCTGTGTTGCTGAAAAATTATATTAGTTGTTCTGTAGATTGAATTGATTAAACTTTTCTAGTCAAAATATGGGAAAAATTAAACTCACTATTTTCTGAATTAATTTGATTGTGTTCTCCATCTGAATTGAGTAAATTTTTCTTGTCAGAATATGAGAAAATTAAACTCATTATTTTCTGAATTAAATTGATTGTGTTCTCTATCTAAATTTTTTAACAAGAAAATTATCTAGTTGATTTTTTAATTGAATTTATTGGTTTTCTATTCGGTTGTATAAACAGGAATAATATCTTATTGTTTTTGGATTTCAATTGATTTTTTTTTTCTATTGCGTGACTACTAGTATTGCAATAAATAGTTCCAATTGAAATTTTTCATTCTTACAAACTAAGTTTTTAAAAAATTTTAAAAGTTTAATTCACTCCCTCTTTAACTCAACCAAAATTCTTTTCATATGGATCATTCCACACTAGGAAGAAATTGTTAAGACATGGACAAACAATGTGATGCATTTGGGAAACATAATGTTGAATATGTATATTATTTAGAACGCAATCACTTAATGTTTATAAACCAATAAACTTGTGGATATTATTGACTTATATGATTAAGATATTATTATTATTATATTTAATATTATTATTTTTAATTATTATTATTATTATTATCATTAATAATAATATTATATTATTATTAATAATATTATTATATTTAATCTTAATATTAATGTTATTAAGAATAATAGTATTAGTATTATTAATATTTTTATTAATATTACTTTGATATTATATTTATCAATATTATTACTATAATTAATACTAATATGATCATTAATGTTATTATTAATATGATTACTATTACTATTATTATTATTATTATTATTATTATATTAGTTCTATTAATATTATACTTACGACAAAAATAATAATAACAAGAGTCATAATAAGAATAATATTAATGTGCATATGATCGCAAATTTAGGGTTGGTGTAGTGGTTATAACTGGTTATAACTTCTACATCACAGTATAAGGATGGTTAAAAGCCAAACCGACGTAGCCAAAAACGTGGTGACACTTTTGTAAATAATTGAACATTGTTCACGTGGGTTCCACAAAAGCCGACGTCGAGGTTTAAATCCAATGTCGGTTACACCAAAAAACCGTCATAGAAATGACAGTAAAAATAAAAATTTAAAATTTTAAAATTAAATATTTGGAGCTGGAAACACCACGTCAGTTATGAGGCTCAACCGACGTGGTGTTTCCTGACCACCATGTCGATTTTTAGTAGCAACCGACATGGTGAGTGCTCAGTGTAAAGTTTTTTAAAAATTAGGGTTCAATATCACGTCAGTTATTGGACAAATAACCGATGTGATATTGCTTCAGGTGAAAATTTGGAGATTTTGGGGGTATATCACGTAGGTTGAGGGTAAATAACCGACATGATATATCTTTTTTAACTATCGTTTTCTTCCTCCTTTGCACGTTTCTTTCTTCTATTGTTCCAGCAACCCTTGCGGCGCTTTTAGGCACTGTTTCACGCTGTTCCATTGACATTTCTCCATCATTTTTGTTCCACACTCGTTAAACGGTTCGTATTTTCGTTTCGAGTTCAAGCTTTCGCTTCTTCCATTCACAAGTTGCTATTTCGTTTATGCTCCATTTTTGTTTGCTTTCATTTGTTGTCGTTTTTTATTAACTTTATGTTTGTTTTTCATGATTATGCATGCATTGGCGTTTTCTGTTAGCTCCATTGTGCTCGGTTTCGTACTCCTTTGTGCTCGATTTCGTTCTCTGTGCTTGGCATCCCCACTTCTCTTCAAGAGGTATTATTTTTATCCTCTTTAAAATGTTGTATCTGTATTATTGGAATGGTTGTCTGAATGTTCATGATTTTTGTGTGTTTGATATATATGTTACGAGTATGGGCATTGAGTCCGGGGATGTTCGGTCCTCGACAATTTGTATTTTATTTAGACATTCTTGTATGATTCGAATGGTTGTTTGTAATGCGTGTAAGTTTGAAATGCTTGTGTGTATTGAATTGCTCTTTTTGCAGAGTTTGATATATAAGAAACACGTTTGGGTACTGAGTCCAGGGATGTTTGATCCCCAACAATTTATATTTAATTTGGTCATTGAGTAATGTGTGTGAAAATCTTTCACTAAACGTAGTCATGGATCGAAGTTGGATAAATGCAAGTCGAATCAATGATGCGTATGAGAAAGGTGTTGAAGATTTTTTAGAATTTGCTAAACGGAATGGAGCATCAATAAATTGAAGATATTACTGTCCGTTTGTGAATTGTGTGAATGGAAAAAGACTAGATATTGAGTTGATACGAGAGCATGTTCTTTGTGATGGTTTCTTGAATAATTATACAACGTGGACTTGGCATGGTGAAGTTCTAGACTTACCATATGTATCTGAGCAAGATCAATGTGAACATTCTAATCTATATTCTGAAGATTGCATGGAAGACATGATTCGTGATATTGGAGAAGAGAGTTTCTACCAAGCCTGTGTTTTTTATTCTTTGAAAGATGATTCACCAATAGAATTGTATCCCGGTTGTTCAAATTTTTCACGTTTGTCAGCAGTATTACGATTATTTAATATGAAGGCAAGAAATGGGTGGATTGATAGAAGCTTTACTGAATTACTTGAATTTTTGCATGAAATACTTCCTCAAGGTAATACATTGCCTACCAGTCACTATGAGGCCAAGAAGATATTGTGTCCAATGGTTTTGGAGTACCGAAAAATACATGGTTGTCCAAATGATTGTATATTGTATAAAAAAGAATTCAAAGGATTGCATAAGTGTCCCAGATGCGGGGTATCAAGATACAAAGTAAAGGATGATGACGGGAATGAAGATAACATGAAAAAGGGTCCTCTTGCCAAGGTATTATGGTATCTTCCAATTATACCACGTTTAAGATGTTTTTTTGTTAATGTTAACGATGCAAAGAACTTGACATGGCATGCAAGTGGAAGAAATGTGATGGGTTGTTACGACATCCTGCCGATTCACCACAATGGAAGAAAATCGACTCTTTGTATCCTGAGTTTGGAAGTGATCCAAGAAATATCAAACTTGGTCTTGCAACTGATGGAATGAATTCGTACGGTAACTTAAGTAGCAAACATAGCTCATGGCCTGTTTTGCTAATTATTTATAATTTGCCATATTGGTTGTGCATGAAGAGAAAATATATGATGTTGTCTATGATGATATCAAGACCAAGGCAACTGGAAATGACATAGATGTTTAATTAAGTCCTTTGATAGAGGACTTGAGATTGTTATGGGATGATGGCGTTGAGGTTTTTGATGCATATGAAAAGGTCAATTTCAATCTGAGAGCATTGTTATTTTGCACGATTAATGATTTTCCAGCATACGAAAATCTGAGTGGTTATAGTGTAAAAGGACATTGTGCTTGCCCGATATGTGAAGAGAACACAAGTTACCATCAGCTAAAATATGGGAGGAAGACATGTTACATTGGCCATCGAAAATTCTTGAAACATAATCACCCTTATCGTAGGTTGAAAAAAGCTTTTAATGGTTGTCAAAAAGACAGAACTGCACCTCTACCCTTAACTGGTGACGAAGTCTATAATCAAGTGAGCCACGTTGAAGTCACTTATGGGAAAACTGTCAAGCATAGTGGTGTGAAAAACATATGAAAGAAGAAATCGATATTCTTTGAACTTTCATATTGGTCGAAGTTAGATGTTAGACATTGTATAGATGTAATGCATGTGGAAAAGAATGTTTGTGATAGTATAATTGGGACATTGCTAAATGTTAAAGGAAAGACAAAGGATGAAATTAATGCTCGTAAGGATCTAGTTGAGATAGGTGTACGGTTTGAGTAACAGCCCCAACCTCATGGTAAAAGAACGTACTTGCCACCAGCATGTCATACTTTGTCAAAATCTGAAAAGATCAGTTTCTGTGGGTGTTTGCGAGGAGTTAAAGTACCACAAGGATTCTCATCAAATATCAAAATCCTCGTCTCAATGGAAGATTTGAAACTTATTGGCTTAAAATCTCATCATTTTCATGTTCTCATGCAAGACCTTCTCTCAGTGGCTATTTGTGGAATTCTACCAAAAAGTGTTAGACAAGTCATCACTCGTCTTTGCTATTCTTCAATGCTATTTGTAGGAAATTAATTGATCCTACTAGGTTGGATGACTTAGAAAATGAAGCTATCATTATCTTGTGTCAACTAGAGATGTATTTTCCTTCTTCATTTTTTGATATCATGGTCCATTCAATTGTTCATCTAGTGAGAGAAATTAGAATATGTGGTCCTGTGTTTTTACGATGGATGTACCCAATTGAGATATGCATGAAGATATTCAAAGGGTATGTGAAGAATCCATATGGATGTACCAAGCAAAATAACTTTTTTATGTCAAAGATCTTTCTAATGAAAGGTGGTCAGTTGTTATACAAGGGAGAACTAAATATAATGTTGATAACCATGACGACTCAATTGTCCAACATGCTGACAACTTATTTTCAAGACACTTACCTCCTATCAATGAGGAAAATGATGTTGATGAAGTCCGTGCTACACGGAGTGATCACAATGAAGGAATATGGGAAAACACTATAACACTGCCAGAATAAAATAAAGTAATGTTTAATTATTTGTTTTTTTTTTAACATTGATTGTACTCAATTTCAACATTTAATGTTAAGCTTAATTAATTTTGTAAGTTTTAATCTTAGGTTTGTGTTCTTTTTAGGTCATGGCTGATTCACAGATGAAGAGTAGAGAACCTGCACGGTTGAGAGGTGTTACTGCTAGTCAACTTGGTGGTTCCAAGGTCGTAGTAAACATAGATCCTCAAACTGGTCGGACTTCAGGCCCTAATCGTGCCCAGTTTTCTAGCTATTTGGGTGTTTTGACACGTACGAAGGTGTCTATTTTGTTTCCCACTTGGGATCATGTGACTGAAGCTGAGAAAAATATGATTTTGGCAGGATTTTACTGTAAGTGATTCATTTTAAGCTTATTGTAAGTCATTAATTATGATAATTATGTGTTATATGTTTAATAACTTGTTTATTTTATTTTGCAGACAAACTTTGAGTTTGAAACATCTCCATTAATTAGAAAGAAAATTATGTCATCCATTGCTATTAAATGGAAAAATTTCAAGACAAACTTGACCAGTTGGTACATCTTTGGTCAACATAAGGGAAAGTCCCCTTCTGAGAAGTATTCTATTGATGAAGAGACTTGGACACAATTTGTGCAATCTAGATAGGATCCCTCTTGGCAGGTTTGTTTTATCCATCACAATTTCATTAAGTAATATGACTTGGCAACAAAGATTTTAATTTATTGTGTAGGAGAAGAGGAAGAAAGCCCAAGACATTCAGTACAGGAATGTCACCCCCACCGGTTGTCTAGGGAGGAGGGGTATGATTTATTAGAAAAGAATATAATGGAGGAGAAACTAAAAATCATCTTCAGATGATGTCATTTCCCCTCCACCCCTCCTAGTCGACATGAGAAATTGAAGTTGGCTAGGACTAAACCTGGAGGGCAAATGACGTCACCACAAGCACTTGAGATTGCCCAACACATTGTAAGTTAATAACAATTTACTCATCATATCTAATATCTTATTATTATACAATGTTGACATATTATATTATTTTTTATAAGATTATCTGGTGGAGCAGAGCTCCCAGGGCAGTTTTGTCATTCAAGGAAGACAAGATATATTGACTGCTGCTCTGGGCACCGAGGAACACCCCGGTCGTGTACGAACTACTGGATATGGTGTGGGTGTGAGACAATATTTTGGTTCTGCTCCACATTCTAGCTCATCTCATTCTTCAAATATAATGGATCAGATATCTCGACTTAAAGATGAATTGATGTCTCAAATAAAAGAAAAATTGACATCTCAAATACAACAAAAAGTACGAGATCAGTTCATAGATAAGGTGAGACATGAATTAAGAAGAGAATTTGAGGAGAAGTTGGAATCTATGGGCATATCAAAGCAACACACTCCTCTACAGGAAGGAGTAGTTCTACCTACACGTGGGAGAGCTAGCACAGAGGGGAGTTGTGCTGCTGAAGACGAGGAGGTAGACACAACACTGATACCTCATATGGGTGTAAATTATTTGTTGGAGATCCTCCTCGATTGATGGTGATTGGGAGAGTTTTTGTCGGATCTTCGATGCTCCATACAGTTCCACTTGGAAATTATTTTTGTCGGGTAGTTGTTGAAGAAGTTAAATAGGTAGATGCCGAGGTGCCTATGCCCACATCAGAGGTTAAACTTGCGGGAGAGACACCTGGTGTATTTATTGCATGGCCTAAATATCTCCTACAGGCCATTTCTAAAAGGCCTTAGGTATTGTGATTTGTCTTAATCTTATTTAAATTCACACTTAATGGTATTTGAATTGATACATTTTGTTTATGTGTTATAGGACTGTGGGAAGAAAGATAAATCGCTAGCTAATGATTTAAGTCCTAGGTCTCCACCACTTGAGTCAGAAGTGAATCCACTTCAGGAGTTGACTCGTGTATGCTACGAGTTATTTAATAATCCTCTTCAAATTCCTTGGGATGCATCCATCTTTGGGGTGGACGGTGTCCCATTATATATATCTATGCAAGACATTTTGGAGCTCATTCAGGGTAACCAGATGTTAAACATTACAAAAATTCAACTATGGATGATGTAAGTATACTGTTAACAATTACTAATATTGATTTTCAACAACTATTACTAATATTGATTCTAACAATGCAGGTACGTAAATAATTTAGTTTATAGCTCAGGGAATCCAAATATTTATGGTTTTATTGAGCCACAAAGTTTATAGAGGTTTGGAAATAAAAAGATTGACACTCAGCAATATATTCAAAGATGGATTTCTGAATCTAGAAAGAGAATTTACTTTGCCTCTATTATTCATGCATAAGTTTAAAATATTTATATTTTGATCTTAAGTAATGTTGACAATATGATATTCAGTAATGTTGTTATTTTAGGTCCCATTGGCAACTGATGATTGTGTGTCCCGTAGACAACACAGTTGTTTGGTTTTGTTCTTTGCATCGGAAGCCATCTACATATATGAAACAAATAGTACAAAGGTATCATTTAATTAACTTTAAATAATATATATCACTCTTTTTTTTGTATAATATCCAATTTACTAAATATCTTGGATTTTAGTGCAATGAATGTGTGTAAATGTTCTTGGAGGAAGATCTGCATCCACATCTCAAAACCTCTATTGGATATATCCTAAGGTATTTAATACTAAATTTAATTCTAAAGTAAGTTTATTAAAATTAGCATTCAATTATTTGATGATTCAACTTTAATGAAAGCGCAATAAGCAACAAGGAGGCTGGGAATGTGGATATTACATCATGCACCGGATGAGAACCATAGCACAAGCTGGTATTACCGATTTTTGGGAGTAGGTAGGAACATGTCTTAAGTTTGTAGATATGTCAAATGTTTTTCAAGTTTTACTGCTCCATAACACATCTACATTTATTTTAGGTTTTTCAATACCCAGAGCCATTAGATAAAGAAACAATACAAGATCTTCAAAGGGAATGGGCAAGATATTTTTTGCAACTTAAAAGTAGTTTGTAGAATATTAGTGTAGATTAGAGTATATTAGAAGTGTAAATATTGTATTTATGTAGATTAGTGTAAATATTTAATTACATATGTATTGTACTGCAATTGTAATATGATAATTGAATTTTGAAATGTATTTTGGTTGTTGGTTTTTGAATTGTTATTCAGGGGTTAATAGATAATTTGTTCTGTATGTTTAAAAAAAAATACACCACGTCGGTTATGGCCAAAACCGACATGGTAAAGGATGCACCACGTCCGTTTTGACCATAACCGACGTGGTGTTCCATGTAAAATTATTACAAGATGAATCACCACGTCGGTTATTGGAATACAACCGACGTGGTGCTCCACATTTCAATTTTGAATGTGGAGCAAACACCATGTCGGTTGTGGCCAAGTAACCGACGTCGTGTTGCCTCTTCAGCAGTCCTGTAAACTACTTTTGAAATTAGTCTTTGATGTCGGTGCCTGGTTTAAAATGACGTGGTGGTTGAATACATGACATCGGTTGGGAAATCGACATTATGTTTGAAAGCTTTCAACGTCGCCTTGGTCAATGTTGGTTCCAAAACCGACGTTAAGGGGCTCTCAGAACCGACTTTGAAGATCGTTTTTCTACTAGTGTGGGCTCTAATCCTTCTGTCAACACTTTAAAGTTAATAATAATGTAAGTGTTATTAATAATAAAATTTGTAATAATAAAAGTATAATAATAATTCTATAATAGTAAAGAATATAGTATAATAATGATAATAATTGTAACAATAAATAATTTAAAAAAAATATTTTGTACTTACAAATGAATTTAAATTCATATGTAATTACCTATGAAAAAAATCCGTATGTAAAATCCATATGTAACATTTGTATGTAAATTACCTACGCCCTTATTACATATAGACAAAGATCCGTATGTAATGCATAGTTAATTTTGAATTACATACGGATTTTTGTTGTAGGTGCGATTTTTCTTGTAGTGGATTGGTTTAGACATGTTGGTATTGATAGTAAGCGTTGTGGTTGTGTGCTGAGACATACACATGGTTTACCTTGTGTACGCAAATTAGGAATATATGACCTCAGTAGCATTCCCCTAAATGCAGTTCATGTTATATGGATCAGATTGAGTTTTTTTTTATATGTCATTGTCAACACCCGATTTTGTCTGGGTAATCTTTTAAATTAAAATATAATAATAAAGTGGAAAAAGGAAAAATGAAAAAAATAAATAATAACATAGAATATATATTTATTAATTTAAGTTTTCTTGAAAAATAATAAACAAAATTATTTTGAATTTTTTCATTAAAAAAAACTTAAAAAAAAGAGAAAAGGTGGTGATTTAAATAAATAATTAATAATAAAAAACGAAAAATAAAAAAAATATAAATATAAATTGAAACAACAAAACCTAAAAATAAGAAAAAAAATATAAAATAAAAAAAATAACAAGAAAAGAAAATTGTTTTCAAACTGTTTCCTTCATTTGCACGTTCAAGATAATAAAAATAATAAAAAAATAAGTCAATATTCTCTAAATTCCCTCTCCCTTAACTCCACGTATTATTTGAAAAAAATATATAAAATAACAACTTTGAAACATCTCAGATAACAACCCACTTTCTCCACTACATAAAAAAAATTTTAATAATAAAAAAAAAGAGAATCAGTCAATCTTAAAACTGCTCTGAACCACCCATTTCACAATAACAAAAAAATATAACAAATAAAATATGACCGTTCTCAAACTATTTCATCTCACGTTCATTTACACTTCATCTTTAATAATAAAAAAAAGAAAAAGAAAGAGTCAATCTTTCAAAACTGCTCCGAACTACTTTCAGAATAAAAATAAATTAAATAATAAAAAAGGAGATTCACTTAAGTGGTAACTGCTCTTACATTAAAAAAGAACGACTGATCACTTTGAGAGGAAAAAAAAAGAGAAAAAAAGAAAGAGAAAGTAGAAAAGAAGAGAAGATTGATTCTTCTGTCTTACTATCCACATTCAGTTTACAACTGAGAAGCAAGAAACTTTTGTAAAGGAGACTATCATTTTTGAAGAACACTCACAAGTATGATTTGTAAAGTTTAGATTTTCATATGGATCTTGAAGTTTGAAATTTGTAAATCTTGTGTTCTTATTTTCTGTGATGTTTTTTTTTTTTTCATCATTTCATTTTCATATAAAGATAAAAATATAAAAAAAGGAGGTCATTTTTCTCTTTACGACATTTTGTTTTTTTTTCTTATTTCTTAAATAATAAAAAAATTCATCATCTTCCATCTTCCATACATTTTTCTCTGTATTTTGTCTATGTATTTTGTGCTCCCAAAACCACTCAAAAACAATCCCAAAACGACTTTCGCCGTCACTGTCATTTTTTTCGCGCCGCCGTCATACCGTACCGCCGTTGCCCCCCGCCGTCGCCGCCGCCGCTCCTTCCTCATCACTGCTGCTTTTGGTTCATCATGGGTGAAGAAAGGTGATGGTGGCTTAGGATTAAGGTGGTGGTGGCTTAGGGTTTAGGAGTTGGGTCATTCTATTCGCACTCCCCTCAATTACCAAAATGCCCTCAATCCTGGTTGGATTTCTGATTAGCATATCTACTTCCTGCACCCCCATTAATTAAGATCTACACTCCGATTCTTCTTAATCCCCAAAATGCCCTCAACCCTGGTTAGATTTCTGATTAGCGGATCTACTTCCTGCACCCCCATTAATTAAGATCTACACTCTAATTCTTCTTAATCCCCAAAATGCCCTCGACCCTGGTTGAATTTTTGATTAGCAGATCTACTTCCTGCACCCCCATTAATTAAGATCTACACTCCAATTCTTCTTAATCCCCAAAATGCCCTTGACCCTGGTTGAATTTCTGATTAGCAGATCTACTTCCTGCACCCCCATTAATCCAGATCTGCACCCACACTCTTCTCAATCCCTAAAAAGCCCTTGATCATAAGTGGTTTTTGACTAGTGGAGTTACTTCTTACAACACCCCAATTAGTATTTGTACCTGGTACCTTATTCAAAGCCCAGGCTTTAAACCTGGCACCATTTCTCAAAGCCAGGCTTTAAACCTGGCACCATTTCTCAAAGCCCAAGCTTTAAACCTGACACTATTACTCAAAGCCCAGGCTTTAAACCTGGCACCTTACTCAAAGCCCAGACTTTAAACCTGGCACTGGTATCCAAAGCCCAGGCTTTAAACCTAGCACTGGTGCCATTCACTTACCTTATTTTCAAACACAAGCTTTCAAAAATTTCAAAGAAAAAAAAAATATCAAGACAACCAACAATCTTATCAACAAAGAACTATGTAACCCTGATTCTCCATCCCTGATGGAGATACGTAGGAGCAAGGTCAAACCTTGTCAGGCTCCCTAAAACCAAAAAAATATTTTGTTTGTTTTATCTTAATCTCTTTCTTGGAAAAATAAATGTTTTAAAAAATCACACTCAGATTACTTATTTAATTAAAGGTACCGTCTTAGGACGGACGTTATGGGGGTGTTAACACCTTCCCTACACGTAACCGACTCCCAAACTTGAAATCCGTTTCGCAAACTTGCCTTATCTTGTTTTTGGTTTTCCATAGTTTTTCGTAATAAACTATGGTGGTGACTTCTCTGTTTTGAAAATTAAAATAATTTTATTTTGTTCGTCGTTCCCGTCGTGACCCTGGTTGCGACAGTCATCATATGTTTCATCCTTTGAATTGTCTATTTAACATTGCATGCAAATTGATAATTAAAAGAAATTTACGTGAAATTGCATACTCAAATATAATAATATCAATGTGTGCACTACTTGATAAGGTAAAAACCAAGGGATCCCAAAAAAAGTCGAGCAAATAGATTTGATTGGTCTATAAAGCGTGACACATCATATTTTGATCATGTTTATGTAGAAAATAGGTTTAGGCTGAGTTCGAGAGGGGGGTGAATCAAACTATTAAAAACTTACAAAACTTGTTTGCAAAATACTGGAAAGTGTTAAAGATTCAAATGAAGATTCTTTATCAATTTACTGATCAATGAATTTTAGAATTATCCAGCAAAGATCAATATGATTCAGAACAGATTCAAATATCCAATTGATCAAAACAATATCAGAAACAAAAGCATAAGCAATAAGTTGTTAAGAAAAATGTTTTCAGAGAAAACTCAATCCAATAGATAAACAGTAATCATAGTAAATCGTAAATCAACCACTCAGTACAACAGTTAAGATAAAATACAAAAATCAAGAAACAATAATTTGAATCAAGAAAATGTGCTTTCAGAAATTTTATCATTAAATAGTAGAATTATAAAACTATCAATATATCAATACAATCAAAAATTAGTTCCAGTCACTTGTATGAAAGATATATCAAACACTAGTGAGGATTCTAATTGTGAGAGTAGGGAGGATGCATATGCCCATGAGGGAGAATTATTGATGATTAGAAGAACCCTTAACAATCAACCTAGCCCATAATCTGAGTCACAAAGAGAAAATATTTTCCATACTCGTTGTTAAATTTCTAAAAACATATATTCTCTTGTTATGATATTCCATATTCTATGATATTCCGTATTATATGAGATGAGCAATAAACCAGGACCCCCCTTTGAATTTGAAGACGAATTCCAATTTAACATACATACTGAATATATATATTATATATATATTAAGAAATCATGAGGGTTCAAGTCCCTCTATCCCCAAAAAGCCTGTTTCACTTTCTAATTTTTTTCCTATCTATCTCCTCTCTATCTTTAAGTCGTTATTTATATGTTTTATTCGATTTATTCTT
>Ga0209489_100819_pt1 | contig 62024 bp, 36 predicted proteins | sample SiratrowhiteBW_FD_187527 | JGI IMG/M metagenome (GOLD analysis project Ga0209489, IMG submission 187527) | Root nodule microbial communities of legume samples collected from California, USA - Siratro white BW (SPAdes) (version 2) | ecosystem: Host-associated > Plants > Roots > Nodule | place... | reverse complement strand
TGCTTTACGATTTATGTGAGACCTAAGTAGCAAATACCTGATAAGATTTTAGGTTGAGATGTGAGAATTCTAGTTTACATTCTTAATATATATATATATATATATATATATATATATATATATATATATATATATATATATTTAGAAAAGAATTTATTCTTTTTCTATAATTAAGAATGTCAACTGTTTTATCATTTTTCAATCATATAATCTCCTTTAAGATATTTAATTTAGAAAATAAATCTAAGCCATCAAGATCCAACAAATTATCATGTTTCAAATACTTTTCAAGGTTTAAGCATTTTTCTTTCAAAAGTACACAATCCAATAACTTTAATTTTTTAATACTAAATAAAAAACCAAAAATCTCTTTATATATTTTAAATTGTTGAAATCTATTTTGGAGTGTAACAGTTGCTTTATCTATGATATATAAAAAATAATCAATTCTAAATGACTCTTAAGGTGATTTCATAACTTCACAATATATATCACACTGAATATAACTTATAAGTATATAAGATGAGACTAAGTTAAAAAGATAAAACCTTATCGTAGTGTCTTGTCCTGAAGTCTCAAGTCTCATACTATGTCTCTATCCTGTACTTTGTCCTTTGGTAAGTCTTTAAATATAATTTATAAATTCTAAATTCTCTTCCTAGAATTTGCACAAATTATTTTAAGATTAATTAGACAATAATGAAAATTAAAAAAAAATTGAGATCAATTCAATTCATCTATCTGATATTATTTTTACTTAATATTGATGTACTCAGAAGGAGTAAAAGTGAACACAAATTATTTCTCAATCAATTTACCGCTCCAAGTCTCCCAATAAAGGCACACAAATAAATACACAGTATAAAATGATGAAACAAATTTAAAATTGGAAACCAATTGAAATAATAAGAAGAATAAAGAGACAGGAGAAGAAAGGAAGGAGATAAGTGAAGAAGAAAGGAGAGAAGTGAAAGAGTCAGATAATGAAAGGACATATAAAGAAATGATGTTAAAAAATAGGGGAAGAAAGTTTTAAGAATATTATTCATTAAATAATATTTATAGTATCAATATAAATTTAAAGTCATTAATGAGTATTTATAGAGCACCGATGTAAACTTAAAATCAGTTAAAATATTTTAAATTTTTAATTAATTTTTTTAGTATAATTTTAAAATTAAATATTTTTTTATTTTATAATAATATATGAGTATTAAATTTTGTTGAGGCCTTGAGGCCTAAAGCAATTGTTTTACCTGCTTGAGTCATTCCTGAACCGACGTTATATGTCCAAGACTTTTTACGTCGCCTACATATATATAAAATGTCTTCTAAGACCGATGTAAAAAGTCATTTTTCTAGTAATGATACTAAATCTAAATCTAATAGAATTTGCAGATTCATAAACTAACTTTTCAATCCAAAATTTTCATTTGATCTATTCTAACAAGTTTAATGTATCTATTTACATTCAAATGTTACAATATTTACCTACCATAACTATTATAATTTAAATTGATAATTCCAAAGTGTAGAAACATAATGAAAACTAATTCAATCCAAACACACCAGGCACAAATTTAAGAAATTCAAATATCAATAACATTCCACAATCATAATCAAATTCACTTATAATTTTAATTTTTCCTTATTTAATAGTTATTTGTATCCCAAACGATAGCTGAAAAATATATCAATACTTTTAGAAGTTGGACTAACGAAACATCATCCAAAATATTATTAAAAAGTTAGACTAGTAGAGATAAAATTTTCAGCTGTCTGGATTAATGAAACTTTGAAAGGCTTATACATAGAGCCAACTAATTAACAATGTAGAGATTTTAGAGAAAAAAAATACTCTATGTTTTTTTATTAGTTAGAAATATTGTTCTCTTAGTTCACTTTTTTATTTGTAAAGTCTACGAGAAAAAAATAATGGAAAATAATTCTACAATAAGAAAAAAAGATAAATTAAAGAGAATAAGAAGGAAAGACTTTATATAAAATATTTACTTCGTAATGACTTTTTTTCCCATTAATCTGCACACGCACTTTTTAAAGTCCAGGAAGAGCATGAAAAGGAAAGAAAGATGAAAAACAGCAGTTCGATAAAAATTGCGTGAGAAGAAATTTGTGTAACTCAAAAATATTTTTTTTAACAAATATGCACGAAAAGTTATGAAATGTGTTTTTCAAGACAATATAATCAATTATTTCATGGTCCAATCATGTTAATAGTTTTGTAAATCTTTAGAATCGATTATATATTTTCATATTAGTCACGAAGATTTTTTTATTTTTTATCATAATAATAATGAATAATTAAACTAATGATAATAAAACATATAATAAATAAAATTATTAATGATAAATATAATAATTTCTATTCCATTAAACTTTTCCCTCTCTTTGTTTGTTTTCTTTCTATCAAACGTAAGCATTACATCACGCTATTTTGTCTGTTTTGTGAGGTGAAATATAGATGAAGACATGTAAGTTATATATAGAACATGAATATGAAGTTTGAATTGATTTTATGGCCGGTTGGTCAACGTGTATACCATAGATAAGAAAACACGATATAGTTATGTCAATTTCGGAGAAAAGTTACATATGATCTGGTCAACAAAATCTTAACATCAGCCATGTCTACAAATTCAGAATTGTGTATCTCTGTTACATTTCCATAAAAAAAATGGAAAATTTTCCCAAAATGGAAAAGGATGTGGAATGTGTTAATATCTACAAGAGCAACATTTTGAATTTATGAAATATTATGGAATTCTAAATCTGATGGTACTTGAAAAACAATTAGATAGCATATGGAAACATGAAAACTTATATCAATAGATCAAGATACCATCGGAACGAGACACCGCCAAAATTAATAAAAAAAGCCTGATAGATCAGACGAAATGTTAGAATATGAAGAAAAGAAGATAAGGAAACAAAACGTATGCTTAAGCAATATCTCACAAGCTTTTATTCAAATAAGATATATCTTTTATTTCTTGATTAAATATATAAGAAATTAATTAAGATTAAGCCAATTAACTAAAACTCTAATTAAAGAAAAACATTTGAATTTTTAATTAATATTTAAAAACAACTACTTTTTTAAAAAATAGATTTTAAAAAGATCAATAATAAAGAATAATTGTTACTGAGAAGGTAAATAACAAAACTTTATTGAATAAAAACTTCAAAATTCATTACAAAATTATAAGAAAATCAACTCAAAGAAGTTTAGTCTTCAATGAATAGACGAAAATAAAAGAATTATAAAGGAAAATAAAACTAGGATTTATGTTATTGGTGTTGTTATCGTCTTCCATTCATACCTTCTCCGGTCTCTATTTATAATATTCTTTTCTTCACAAAATCAATTCAAATTTAATTCTCAGCTATTATTCTTGCAATTATCAATTGATTCTATCTTTATCACATATTAACTTGTTGATATCTTCTTTCCAGATTTGTAGTAAGAGATATTAAAAAATATCTGAAGAAGATATGGTTTAAATTAAGTAAGAATTGCAAAAGATTATCTTTGTAAAAAATCTGAAGAATATCTATCCAAAAGATTTGATTGAATTTGGAACTCATTTAATCTCTGCAAATAATTAGAAATAAGAAAAATAAGAAAATATGCTTAAATCTAACTTCAACCAATAATCTCAATTAAGATCCAATTAATCCTGTTTAAGTAAATCTTATTTAAAACAATAGATTTATTCTTAATTACAATTTAAGGAAGTTAGTAGGCGCAGAGGAGTTTGGTAACAAGAATGATTGAGATGGAGGAGAATTATGTGATTAGAGGTGTTTGAGTAAGTATTGTTCATAGGGTAAGTTTCTAATAGGTTTTAATCCAAGAAAGAAAACAACTTTGTAGTATTCAATCTAATTCCATATCTATGAACCACAAAGTATAGTTTGTTGAAATGATTCTTGCTCATATGTTGAATCCATGTCACAATATATAAGAACATGGTAGATAAAGAAAAGTTTAATTACATACGTAAATGAATACCATATGCGGTTTTATAAGTCAGGACAACAACCACAATCATGTTTGTACCTATTAATACCCTAGAATATGAGAGTTTTGTGAGTTTTGTATTGTCACAAGTTGAATTTTGGGGGTTAGATAAAGGTTGGCAAACAGGGATTATAGGAACAAGGAAACAAAATGTGACTTTGATTTCCTTGTAGCAGAAAGTGCAATAAAGAGATAGAAACAAGATAATAAAATGAAATAGTTGGTCTAAATCATAGTTCAAATAGTTCAAATAGAGGTTATATAAGTACATATGAAAATTATCTAGATTTGAAATCAGATAATCAGGATACAACTTCATGAGTACTTCTTTTGAATAGTATCTTGATAGGTTTCTGATTCAAATATACAATTGACAACTAACATATATCTTGCAACAAGAAGGATTAAAAGTAGGAACGTGGTAGGTGCACTCTCATCGTACAAATTTAGTAAGATGAAACCAAAAGACACACGAGGATCGGAAAAGTATCAAAATAGAACTATGAAATTAAGTATATCACATTGAAGGATATTTGTTTTCAATGAAATAACACTATAAAAAAAATCACAATTTTTACATATAGAAATCACGTAGAGATGAAAGTTCTTACATAAAATAAACATTACATATAAATTTTTACATATTGATCAAAATTTGTATGTAAAAAAATATTACATACAGATTCACATTCTTATGTAAAATCGACGTTACATACAGATTGTTATCCGTATGTAAAATCAATCTTATATATAATCTACATCAAGATTATTAGATACAAATTTTTACATACGAAATTCCATTCAAATTTTTACATACGAATCTTTACACACAAATTTTACATCCAAATTTTATATATAGATTTCAAATTCGTGTGTAAGACTAATATTATTATAATTTACATTAGTATTATTATTATTAACATTATTATTATTGTTAATATAATAATAATCATAATAATTTTTAATATATAAATATTAATGTTATTATTAATATTACTAATATTACTATTAATATTAATATTAATAATAATAATCATAAAAATCATAATTATAATAATAATAGTAGTTATAATAAAAATAATAAAAAACATATTATAATAAAAATATATCTAATCTACTAATAAGGCAAGTTATATATGTATATATAAGACTGGAGCTTGATTTTCACTTGAATCATATATATAATCGTTAAGGTCATTTTTCTTTTTTTGTTTATTGATATATGGTTGGGGAAATTCTATTGCCTCATTATGTATGAAATTATTATTGTTAATAAAAAATGATACAATTAAATAAAGAAAATTAAACAAATTTCATTTCTTATCAAATAAATCAAACAAGCGAGAATAATATATATAGAATTTAGTTAAATGTAGTTTTTTCTTGTATACATACGAATTATATAGATTACCATACATGATCTGATTTTGACTTATGCAATAGCTTTTATTTTAAAAAGCACGTCTAAGGTGATTTTTGAGATTCAAATTTTATTTTAATATTGTATTACTTTAATTTTAGTTCTTGCATATTTAGGTATTCTTTTTTTTTACTCTTTTGGTAAGATTGGCTTAATAACAGTGTCGATGTAGATTGAGATTTATCCTTTTATTAAGACAACCAGAGTTAAATATGTGGGCACTTTTTCTGTCCAAATTTAAGGGACATGATGAATGTTACTTATATTGTGATTAGTGTTAATATAATACTAAATTTAATATTTGCTGTATATGTAGTTCATATTTATAAACTTTAATTATAGTAATATCTAAGTAATTTACATTTATATTGTTTTAGATAATTCCAAGAAGCAAATCCATGCTATAATTACTATTGCTACTATCACTTTTACATTTCTTTTAGTATATCGATCGTACCTTCGATTTATTATATATGTGATTAATTGCTAATTAATATAAATTGCAATTGATATAAATATAAGTTCATCCCGCTGTAAGACTATTATACGAGAAACTACTTTGTATTTCTTTATTACGTATATATCATATTACAATTTATTTGTATAATATCAGAAATATTATTTTCATTTTATTATAAATGAAAGTAAATTTTAAGAAAAAACAAATCATACTAAAAAAATACACGAAGAAATTTACTAGTGTTTTACTATAAGGTTATCATGATACTTGTCTTGGACCTAATAAAAATATATCTTTTTCAATAATAAATATTATATTAAGTTATTGGTATTATAAATGAATCAATTATCTTATGAAATAAGTTTGAGTCAAGTTATTATCAAATTATACAAAGAATTGTGTCCTGAGTATGAATTATAATTTTTAACATAATAATAAACATTTAAGTTAATAATTGGTATCATAATTAAGATTATGAGTTTAATTCCTAATAAAGAAATTGTTTGGTGAAAGATTGTTACACTTTATACAATTGTCTTATGAGGTAGACTTTATAATAATAAAAAATTATTACTAGTAAAATAATTGGTAAAGAATAGATTGTTAGGTCTAGCTCATTATCATGTAACATAAGTTAAAGTGGATTAAATCAAAATCAAATGACTCTTAAACTATTATAGTATTAAATAGAAAAAGTTAGATATAATTTTAAATAATTAATTATTAATAAACAAATGTAATTGAATAATTATTTTTTATTTCAAAGATAAAACTCAATTATGTAACTGGATAGTCAGGATATGAATACCCATCCTCTAGGTACAGTCTATTAATTAATCTAAAAGGATCTAAACACAATTTTTATTATTTTTCTTATATTTATAGTTTGATGTTCTAAAATAGGTTAAACTGAATTTCTGAAATAAAAACTTCTATCTAAAATCTTTGCTTCTGTTTCTTTGACAATATCTAACATAGCTAAGAATAAAGAAAATATGTTCCTAACTAATTCAAAAAATCATATATTCAACTTCTAGACATGCCTAATTTATCCTATTTTAAATAATAATTATTTTGCCGGAAGTTATATATATATATATATATATATATATATATATATATATATATATATATATAAAAGTCTATAAATTTAGAGATGATTTAATTTAAAGTTTAAAATATCTTTATAATTGATTTTGAGTTTTCTAATTTATTATAATTATAATAATAATAAATCAATAAAATATTATTATAATAAATATTTATTTCTTGTATTTTTAATTTTTAGGATTTTGATTTATAAATCCTGATAATTCTAAAGTCTAATCATTCTCTATTTTTTTTATACTACAAGGCCTTAATACAATTATAAATAACTAGTCTATTTAGCCTAAATATAAGACTTAAATGTCTTAGGCTATTTGATTCAATTATAAGTTTGTTTATTCGTATATAATTTATTTCACATTATAGTTGATTTATTTAAAGATGATATATATCGAGTTCAATAAGAGTTGGTGGAGGCCCAATCTTCGTGCATGCTCCTGGTCAAGGCTCTAGATCTTTTGTCCTTTTATTCTGAATATTGTAACAGTTACATTTTTTCACAGGGATTTATTATACATTCATCATAACCTATTTGGAATGTCTTTAATATAAAAAAAAATAGAAGATATAATAATATTTACTTCTTGTGTTGCATTGCACATCAACACTAAAGTCATTGCTAAGAAATGAATTAAAGAAAAAGAATAAAAGTTCTCAAACTCAAAGATGCATTCAAATCTAAGAATAATGATTGACACTATCAATCATATGTTATCAATGTGAATATTTGGATATTAAACCAACACCCTTTATTATGACTAAAAAGGAGCTTGTAAAATAAAAGCGGTTATGATTACCCACTAACCAAAAAGTAGAAAGTGATAAAATTGTATGATGTGAGTTCTATCACACTTATAGGCATGCACGAAAAATTGTTTTACTTTAATTTTTAAAATTGAGAAAATTATGAAAGAAGGACACTTATGAGAGGCAAAAACAGAAAGTAAAGATGGCAAAAGGACAAATCTCCTATAGTCAATCAACATAAATTGATATTGATGCACATAAAATCCTTCATTTAGGAAATTCTAATATTATCACTAATAATTTACGTGAAAGGATGATGTATTAGTTCTTAAGAAATGTTATACATGTTCAATAATAAGTAAATATAAAACAACATCCTAACATGATTAGTCTAGCCATCAGTTTTCTCGATAATGATTTAGATAAAGTTATCCTCGTAAAGATGATCACATCTTCATATTAGTAACTATGATTGACTCACAATGTGCACTAAGTTATAATTGATTAAGAAAGCTCCAAAAATGTCTTCTTTTAGGACACATTTGTTGACGAAATCTTTCGTTGGCTTACAAATCTTACATTATTTTCTAAAATTATTTGGTAAAGTTTTAATTGATTTTGTAAGAATAGATTAAAATACAATATTATACCAAATCAAGAACAAATTTTGGCATGCATGACATTGACAAAAATATTGATACTAAAATATATTGTAGGAAGTGCTTCTTCATAATATAAAATCTTTTGGGTTGCCTTTTGTTGAATCAGTTAGTGGTAGTTTGCTTATTGTCTATTTAAAAGTCAAATACCCAACAAATAGTGGACCAACATGTAACTTACAAAACAAATGATTAATTGACCAATTCCAATCACAAGATAAGTACATTAGATCTCAAGAGTAGTGTTCAAAGAAAGACCACTACAACTTATTGATGGTTTGAAGGAAATTAATATATACTCTAGAAAGACTATAAAGATGGATACAAATCTTGATCAGAATTAGAGGAGGAATTAGTCATATTGTTATAAGAGAATGTGGGAGAGTTTGCCTAATCAATTACTATATGATGAGAATTAACCCAAATATATAGAAGCTAATTTTAAACTCTAAGAAAATCTAGTAAAGTAAAGGAGGGGAAATTCTGGTGAAGAAAATAGGAAAGCCATAGTTGAAAAAACAAAAAAATTGGTGATAACAAGACATGTTTAGGAAATTCAATAATTAACGTGACTAGTCAATGGTGTGATGGTTAATCAAGCGTGATTAATACATAATGACTTTATGAACCTTAACAATGTATGTCTAATAAACTTCTATTCATTATCTCAACAATGCATGTTCACTCAAAATATAACCAAGTATACATTCATTCCATGGACGAGGGTTAAATAATTCGTATGGTTTAAATGACTAAATTTTATTATTGAATAATATTATTTCAACTGAAAAATATCGAGACAAGTTATTAATGTTCGGTGGAAAAAATTCTTAAAATGTAGAAGTATAAATATGAATAATCTAGTTATTAGATCTACATTAAATCTTATAGACTATTTTTACCATAGTTCACATTAACTATATAAGTTAGGTCCAATTGACAAATTTAGTTATAATTGAGACCTAGAAATTCACTTATAAAGTTTGATCAAAAGACTTTTGAACAAACCATTTATTTTTATTTCAATTCTTATCATTTTTTTATTTTTTTAGTCGTTTATTATTTATTTATAAAAAATTAAAGACAAATATTATAATTTTTTTTTTCATTTCTTCTATTATGCTACCAAAAGAAAACATTATTTTTCAACAAACGTGCATTATTTTTATTTTACTTATTTATTAACGAAACCAAACTTTAAAATATCAAAATTTTTATTTTATAATTTTCTTACAAGCACTGTGAGCCAACGAAGGATCTTAGCATCATTAAGTGGATCTTGCATTGAAACTTTGATTTCTAAGAAACGCAATATGAGAAGGGGAATGTGAGTATTAAGTAATGTCTTATAGTTGGCACCTCTTAAAGACTTTAACTTCATTTGAAGATACTTAAGTCAAACAAAAAGAAACACTATTTAAATATTACTCTATTATTTAATTTCAATTTCTCAAAATTTATTGTTTACCATTAATAAGGCAGCATGGCCTAAATTTTATTTTCTGGTTATAATAAATACAACTCTGAAATTGGGGAAGGAAATGTGTGTACCTTTAGAAGAGGAAAAAAAATATCACATGACATATTAGGCGATAATGATAAGATGTTAGTCTGTCTCATAATTTATAATTCTAAATTCTAAAATTCTAATTTTAAATAATGAATCTAATTTATATATAAAATTGATTGAAAATGCATAACGAATAAATCTATTCCCACAGATACTGGTTGAAAGTGCATACAAATTAAATTTATACTCTTTTTTTTACTAATTGAATTTATAATTTTTTTTAAAGCAAAACTTGATACCTACTGAAAGTAACTTCAAGATTTGGTGACATTAATTACACATTATAATTCAGCAAAAGAATGATAAATAAAACCACACATGACCAACCCTTTTTTTGAAGTGTTGAAGATTGTGAATGAGGCTTCAAAGAGAAGAAATTGAAGTGATAAAAATATTGTGGCTAGCTAGTGTAGCCATGGCTATGCCCAAGTACCACTTTTGCAATTTTTATTACTTTTTTTAATAAAAAAACAGTTTAAAGCAGACGATCAATGAATGTTAGAGAAGTTCAGCAATTTGACCAAGATTTATTATGTTCTGTTTTGATAATTATTTTAAGAAAAAATAAAGCAATTAATAATTGAAATTGGTGTTACAAATCTACTTAAGCTTAAGTTTTTCATGTAATTGATGAAAAGCCCGATTCCATATCTAATAAAATTGCAAATTTGAATTATTATAATTGAATATATTTTTCAAAATTATTATTATTATTATTATTTTCAATCCAAAGTTGTGTTTTGAAATACGACTTATTCATTTTTAAAGTTGTGTTTGAAAACACTACTTATCCATATTTATAATTTTTAAAATTTATCTATTTTCTTAAATTCAAAACAAATGTGCGTTATTTAAAAAAAAAAAAACCACTAAAGCACATAGCATTATAAATCGTGGGATTTGCTATTTACACTCCCCTTCTTCTTGTCTTACCAATTATCTTCAACTATTTTGCTATTTACACTCCTCTTCTTCTTGTCTTACAAATTACCCTCGACCATTTCTTCCTCCTTCACAATAGGTACTGTTTGTCTCAAGTCGTGAATCCAGCAAACATTGAATGGGAGCAATAAAATTTTCTTCTGTTTAGTGATACTCTACTCAAATTCCAAATTAATGTTTTCACAGGTTATTTAATGTGTTTTACATTTCATGAAAGATTTAGGAAGAGATTAAGTTCTTCTATACCCAAACATCTTACGAAAAGACAACTCAAATATGAGTTCAAACCCATCACTAATACAAGTTCATCCCCTTACCTGATATTAAATGAACATTCAAGCCCAAGTCCATGAATGTGCTATTTTCAAATAATTTGTAGAAAAATATATTACACGATTATACCGTTTCTCAATAAATATTTTTAGTTGAGAAAATAAAATTCTCTATAAACTAAATTAGTTCATGTATAAGATAATTTGTACAAGTTTTCTTCAACAACTTTTTCAATTTTTTTATTTTTATATAAACTAAGTTTAGCTTATAAATAAAAACTTCATTTTTTTCTCCTATAACTATTTTAGAAGTTAAAATTAACTTATGGATAAATTAATTTTTTAATTTTCTTCATATAATCATTTTAAAATTTACAATTTAATTTGTGCCTAAACTAATTGTATCTTATAAGAAAACTCATTCCGATTTTTTGTTTCTCTCCTAGAATTTGTGGAAAAAAATTTCCGCAAGTAAAATGATGGACATGTACGTGATTAATGTGTTTGACATTTTTTAGTGAAGAAAAGGTGGATTATCTTTTGAAACGAGGTTCGACTAGAAAGATTAGTATAATTAAGGATAATTTAGAGAAAAAGAAGAAGAGTGAATGCATAAGTAAGAAAGTGGAGTGTAAATAGTATCTCTAATAAATTGAAATTTATCTTATTGCAAATTCCATGAACTAGACTAACATGGGCTTGTAAATTACAGCCCAAAATCGTTCGGCCTGCGGGGCTAATATTCTATATCCAGTTAGATGTAGTTAAAATTTTAGTAAGATAAATTTTGAATTATTAAATATAATTAAAATGAGCGCGTAGAAATGATTTTATTTATAAGTTTTACACGAAATTATTCTTTAGTACGTAAAAGGACATAACATAGATTATATTGTTATCTTATTAGAACTGACATTTAGATTATATTGTTCTCTTATTAGAACTGACATTTTTTAATAATATATTATCATTTGATATTTTTTTATTATATGCGAAACTTTAAATTTAGTTAAATAAATAACAGCATCTAAAGGAACACTGAGTAGTTTACGAAGATTTGGTACCTTTATTTTATTTTATTCGAGTGTGAGTGTGCGACTTAACAATGGGTTGAATCACATAGTTCAGTTCATTAGGCCTACCAACAAAAAATATGAATTGAATCGAAAATATTGTTTATAATGGGTTGGGCTTGTCTGTTGTCTTAATTTTTAAATGATTTATTATTTTAAAAAGTCTTAATTGAAGTTTCAATTCTTGAAATATTCATTTTCAAAAATTCTTTAAACCTCTCAAATTTGAAAAAAAGAATACAATTTTAGTCTCTCAAATTTACTATTTAAAAACCAAGGAAGTTACCAAAAGAATATTCTAGTTCCTCGAATTTCGTACTTAGGAACTAAAAATGTATTTTTTTAATGCAAGTAAATAAAATATTTAATAAATTTGAAAATGAAAAACTAGAATTAGTTAGTAAAAAACATATAATGAAGTCTTTTAACAAATTTATTAATTGAATGAGGTTGAAGTTAACAAAATTCAAAATGGGCCAATGAAGTAGCAGCCCAATGAGATGGCCCACTTGACTCATGTCCCAATAATGGATTAGGAATTTTCTTTCGATGTGGTACTCCCACATGTTAAACTAACACTTAGTCCCATTTATTTTGATAATGGAGAATAGAGCATAAATGGAATTGCCCAAAATGAGAAAAACTTATAATGAGTGAAAAAGGAATGGAATATGTGAAGAAGAAAATTTAATTTCTTGCATTTTTTGTATTATTTGTTAGATGATTGTCATCCACATACCCTACCATCTGCTGCTACATCTCATCTCATTACTGTACATACAGTCACTGCCTAGTTAGTAAGATGTCACCCTTATGTGCAGTCCATTAGGTGCCTGAACTCTAGGAAATTTCATTAGTTTATCCCCTCCCACTTCTTCCCACCTGCAATCATCATTAAATATGTAACAAGATGTCAGAAAACAGCTTAAAACTAGTTTAAAATTTCAAACCAGACAAATCAATGCTTGATGATGGATAATAATAATAATAATTTGTCTAGATGTATGTGAGGCATTTAGAGAATCAAAATCAGTCAAAAGCAGTTAGTGTAAACAATAGTTCTTTTCAAAATTTTAGCAGTTCTTTGTGCCAACCAAATATTTAATTGAATAAAGTAGTATTAAGGAACTTTATACTATTATACAATCACAGTTTCACTTTTTACAGTAACTGTCATGATTGATTAATAATGTAAACTGATTTTGGTGCACTATCATGAGGTTTGATTGATTAAGAATGTAAAGTTTTTAGTATATACCTGTATCTGGTTACAAAGTAGTGTAAGAAAGTGGAAATTTCTGTTATTCCCAACTCTTTTCCTGGACAAAGTCTGGTGCCTCCTCCAAATATCAAGAAGTAGTTTTTCGATTCTAGACTCTTATCCTGCAATTGGCAATTGAAGGTTATTATTATCAAGAGGGTGATAATCATAATCATATACTAATTTTGATTTTATGTTAAGAACCTATAAGATAGTAAAAGTCACAATATATGTAGTGTGAAAAGTATCTGATATAGTAGACCAAGAAAAACTTGTGACACAGAAAAGAACAAAAGGAAAAAGGTTGTTTTGTTAGACTAACCAGCCATCTCCATGGGTTGAAAGTGAGAGGATCAGGATATAGAAAAGGGTCATAGTTGATCTCTCTTGTATACACATATATTCTCCATCCTTTGGGAATCAAATAGCCTGAAAACAACAATGTGGATTAGTAACATTGTTAATTGCAACAAGAAGGTGCTGCTGACATTTATGGTAAACAGTGGAATACTTGTGTGCTGGTTCACAACTCGTTGAGGGCACCCTACCCTTTCATTCATTCTTACTCTTTTTATCCTTTCCTTCTGCTAACGCATTTAATTTAATGCTAAGAGGCAAAAGAAAGTTGGGCCTTATCTGGAAAACTTGTTTTATAGTGGAATTGTCTTTGTGTGGTTGTTGAATTGATGGCCTAATTGCCAGGTGTTTGAGTGTATGTATCATTACTACCTAGGATAAATTTATCTTGGAAGTTACAATTTTACATATTTTATATTCATATTGAATCATTGATGCTGTAGAAGTGACCAAAAGAAGCTCTTAAAGTCAAAAAACAGCTTCTTGAGCCCAAAAATACAACAAAAAGTTATTATAGCACCTAATGAAACCCACCGTTTAGTTCCATGTCTTGAGTGGTTTTCCTTAGGACCCCATTAACTATAGTGGCCAATCTAGAGGTCTCAAAAATCACCTGCAAAATGTACAAAAGCTTGATCAAATCTTCTTGGCAATCATTAGAAAAACAACTACTTTCTTTTTCTCTCACGTGTATCTTTTTCTTATAGGTAATTCAGTTCAAACCACTATCAGACACTAACTGTGGTTACTTAGAAAAACAACCACATAATGTGACAGACAGAAATGGCACACAGTTCTTACCGCACGAGTAAAACTCATTGACTTGAGGTCATTCCAGTCAATTGCCTCATCAGGCTTTTTCCTCTCTCTTATGGTCAAATGCTCTTTCTGCAACAAATATTCCACACATGACATAGTCAGCACAGAAACATGAGAAATCACAAGGGTGACTGTTCATGATACCTAAGGACAAATAGAGTTTTTCACTCACTCTCAGTTCTTCAAGAGCTTTGGGATGGTCATGGAGGTACTTCACTGCCATCATTGATGTAGTTGAAACAGTTTCATAGCCAGAATATATCACCGTTATCACCAGATCAATGATTTCTTCATCACTTAGTTTGTATCTATTTTCATCTCTTGCCATCAAGCAACCAAGCATGTCATGGTAGGTTTCATTGGATGCTCTTCTTTCCTCTAGCAGCTTCCTCAAAACGTTCACCATAGTCTTCCTTGCCTGCAAGAAGCATTGAATTAAATAAGCCTATGTCAAACAGATAAAGTGTCATAAATCATGCAAACTAAGATGGGAAAAGATCAGTGATCACACCTGAAATCCACGGTGGTAATTTGTGCCAGGAAGGTTAATAGGGAGAGAAATGGTTCCTAGAACAAGCTTAAAGAACTCTGTCATGAATGAGTCAGATAATGAGACAGATTCTCTGCCAGCAATCTGCTTGAGAGATGAGAGGAAGGCCATCTGTTTCAAAAGTTTGAGAATTTGGAAGAAAGTTATGTTTAGGAAGTTGAAGTGTGATGTAAGTTTTGATTGATGAATTAGTAACACAAACCTCCTTGGTTTTCTCTTGAATGTTGATGACTTTGTCATCCCAGTTGCTAAGGTGGGCTCTCATGAACTCATCAATTTTTGGTAAAATCTGATCTCTGATCAAGGTGGGGCTAATGATGGAAAGGAGTGCTCCTCTCATGTACTTGTGGGTGGAGCCATGAACAGCTGCAATGTTACATTTGCCTAAGATATCTAACATGGATTGAGGGTATCCAGGAACAAGACCTTTTGCCTCATTCATTAGGATGTATCTATTAAGCTCTGGATCCATGGACACAATGGTAGGACAACCAAGTATGTGGGATTTGAAAAAACTGCCATACCTGCCATTTTGACAAAAGGTAAAATAAAAGTTAACAATCATTACTAATGAGGTAAAAGTACATGCATGAACAGTGCTTACCTCACACCCGGTTTAACTAATTTAAGAAACCACCATTTAAGTAAGAAAAACAGATTTGTCAAATAGGCAGCATCATGATGATGTGTGCAAGCCATAAATAATTCTTTAGGGACACACAAAAGTACCATTAAACCAAACTCTATTAGCTCATTCCCCTTGATCTCCATTTCCAATTCCCTTCTTTCTCCACCCCCAAACACAACTTTTCATTGGTTTTGTGCTCAATAACTCTTGAATCAATATGCTAGGCCTAGTAGTACCTACCCAACAAATTAACCACAACAAGAGGGGCATGCAAGGGGTGGAGTTAAAAGCTAAACAGCCTTCAAACATGGAACTTTGAAAGAACATGAAACTAACAACAGAAGCAAAGGCTGTTGTAAAGTGTTGCCAAAGCAACTTTTTTTCCCACTTATGCAAGTGAACATGATGAAGACTCCCTGCACACATACTCATACACCTATAAATATGAGGAAAAGAAAACCATGTGATGATGCAGTTAGTTACTGTAGTTAGTTAGTTACCTTGCTCTCTGGTTTTTCATGAAGTTTGGACCCTGCTTGAGAAACTCAGTTGTCTCCCCAAAAACTGGCCAACCCATTGTGCCAGGAGGCAACCCTTTCTTCCTGTACCTTACTTCATTCCACCTCAAGAGAGCAGAGCAAAAACAGAGCACCACCACTACACCTACAATTGCCATGAACACAGCCATTGGTGCTCCCACTCCAACCCCAAAAGAGACTTCAAAAAGAAGGTACAACCTCTTCTGTTCTAGTCACCGAAAGAGTGCACATAAACACACATATATATATGCCCTTCACCTTGTGCTACCATTTCATATAAGAATAAGAATTAACCATAAAGACAAAAAAACCCGCACTCTATAACCTTGTATTGTAGCATCTCCTATTCCAACAATAACCATAACACAAATTTCAAAAATAAATGACATACACATTTGTTAGACTAAACTATACAATAATAACATAATAATTATGAAAAAAAAGACAACTTTTTTTGACAGTATAATTTTTTTCACCGAGGATATTTGTATTAACATGAAATTTGAATTAAGAAATTACATAAAAAAAAAGTGGGGATGCCTTTTATGAGGATTTTGGGGAGGTGAGCAACTTAAATACGAGAGACATATGCAGTCTTCAATGATCTATGGATAAAATATTTACACCCCATTTAGCCCTTCGAGATTTTAAGCTGGAAATGTTTGTTTGTGGCCTTTATAATTGATTGTGGTTAAATGGGTTCAGTCCTTTGGTATTAAGTGTAGAGTTTATCGAGGAAAGTAGGGAATTTTAAGGAACATGTAATTTAAATTCAAATACATGATTATCCACCCATGTGACAAATGATTGATAAATAATCTCATCTCAAATTTGCTTAAATAATAGTACAGAAATCTATTGAAAAGGGTATTTGGAGAATTAATCTATGACCAAGAAATACTCTGATACACTTAAAAATAATGGACTAAAAGAAATTTGTGTAGTTTATGTTGAAGGTAGAAGGGGAAAAAGTGGAAATAGTTTATAGAAAAAGGCACATGCATAGCACCCCATTGGACCTAAAGGAAAAGGTGGTCATAGCCAGCCCCAGTTCTTCACATGTCTGTCAATAAGATCTGGTCATGGAAATACATAATCCCACTACAAGACACTCTTCTTGTGTTACCATGTGAATATGTGTGGAGAGAAGGGCAAAGGGGGTTTCCTTCCCTTCCAACTCCTAAATACTTTCAATCCTAAAAACTCACTTTTTGTTTCATTTTCAACCTCTGTCATATACTATTTCCCACTCTCTGCATTCACTTTTGCCACAGTTTCACTCTTATGGTCTTCCATAGTGAACTTTTACACAACATAGATAAATCTCAATCATGTCCATGCAACAATTTTATTCCCTTTTTCATGCATCTTTCCTATGCTTTTCATTTTCTTACAGGATTAAATTTAAACCTAATTCATGGCCACCCAAAAATTTTAGATTTTTTATTTTTTATGTGCAATTCTTTTTATATAAATGATTAAATTATTAGAGTGTTTTTACTAAAATTTACTTCATTTTGTTAAACTGCAAACTATTATATAAAAAGAAACATGGTGTTTACACAAAATCTTTTACTAGTAAATTAATGTGTAGTCAAATTTTCTTGATTTATGAGGGGGTAATTTCTTTAATTTTTTAATGTGTTCTACAAATATTTATTGTAGTTGTGTTGGTATATTCTATTTAAAATCACTTTTTTTTCGTATAAGTAAAAATGTTTTAATTTGTGAAATTAGAGTAATTGTTTACAAAATTATGAAGTTTAATTTACGTTTTTTAAGGAGATATTTTATATCAAAAAGTTATATTGTTGTACGTATTAAAATATAAATTTATAAAATACTATTGTCTAATATAAAATTTTACAACAGCAAAAGATAAAAAAATAATTTATTACAATATTTTATATATGTATTCACCCACTTATTGTAATAGTCTCGTTCTGCACCTTTATTTATTAGCTTTGTCGAATAATATTTATTAGAGAACTAGTATAGTGTTAATATAACTTATGAACACTTTTATATTTTTTAAATTAAATAATATTCAGTTAAACTAACTTAAGATTTAGATATAATCAAATATACATATAAAATTAAAACACTATTCCATTAATTATTTTCACTTATAAATAATTACATTCTATTATCTCATTTCTTATATTTATTATGGTGATCATACTTACTTTGGTTATAAGAAAATTATATCATATAACATTTTAGTTTTCACATTGAGGAAAATACATACTATACTTTTTTTCTTGTTTTAATAAACGACTTAAAAATGGTAACAATACTTAATACCTAAGTATTTAAGATTTGACTATATTATTACTTTCTTGGTAATATTTTTCTCACATTTTTATTCTCATCATTATTCCCTTAATTATCCATTCATATATCAATATTATTTCATTACAATATAATAAATATATATTTATTGTTTTTAGTAACAATTCCATATATTATTCAATTCAAATTTATCACAATTTATTATACATCACTCCCTTTCCAATAACTCATATCACTTCCTTTTTAAACTCTTCAAATATATCAAATATGAAAATTTAACATACAAGAATATCACTTGATAAAAAATCCCTCAATTGACCAATATTATTTTAGAAGAGATAATCAATATTGACTCTACTCAATGAGTAATGAGGTCCAATGTTAAGTGTTATTCCAAAATTAAAATGATATACATGATAAGCAGAGAGAGAGAGTTTATATACTCTTTTTTTTTCTCACTCAAACTCTTATTCTAGGACTTGAACATTGAACATCATCCCTTGAGTCACATATGTTTGTTTAAGTAACTAAGTATTAAATGTCACCACTTAAATGTTGAGTGACCAATATCTTGTTTGAGCAATATTTAAACACTAAAACATGTTTTCTTTCAAATTAAATTAAAACTTAAAAATTTTACATTTCAAAACCTTTTATTATGTATATCAAGATTTACCTATTTTAGTCCAATTTGATTCTCCAATACAATATTTTTCAACATAAACTATCAACACACAAATAAAAAATGAAATCTTTTGTTTACACAGACACACAGATACACACACAAATAGACAGACATACACATATATAATTTTATAACATAAAATAATAAAATATTTATTTTTTATTTATATTAAATTCTCCTTATACTTATTAAAATACATTTATTCATACTTAATACCAAATTAATATAAATAAGTATACATAAGATGTGTTACAAAATATTATCACTGTACAATAATAAATATTTAACGTGGATCAAAAGTCTATGCTAATTAGTCAATAATGTCAAATTTACATTACACGTATCTACTTTGCTCTAAAAAAATCATATATAATAATTTATTAGTGTCAATATTTGAAAACCGATTCTAAGTAGACTGATTCATAACTAATTTTAAAATTGAATTAAAGTAATTTAGAGTGGTCAAACTGATGCTAAATGAAATAAATTTTAAAATAAAAACATATTAGCATCTCTTATGCTAATTACTTAATAAAATTTATTTTTAATATTAATTTAATCTGTGTTGGTTTGACCGATGTTAATAACACTAATTTAAAAGAAAAATATTGAATAAGGCCTCTATCTCAATACATATAAGAAAAAAAAAATAAGTATAAATGAAAAAGATGAATATGAATGATCTGAGATAAAGTAATAAGTGTCAATGAAAGAGATGCATGTACATAAAGAATGTGACTATCAGTAAAAAAGATAAGTGTAGATATATAGATAAAGAAAATAAACATACTATAAATGAAGATGAAAATTATAAGTAAAGACATTTATTATCTTTAAATCTAATTCATTAAATTAAAAATAATTTACAATTTTTATTTATTATGAAAAAAGGATTTTAAATTCATAACATAAATTGACAGTGACTATTAAAAATATACTATACTAGTGATAGACGAAATCCAAATCAACTTAAACAAATAATAAAATAAATAAAATTAATATATCTTAAGTCGATATTTATTTAGAAAATATAAATACTAAAAATAAATATAATTAAGATATTTATTTTAATTACCATCGGTTTAGTTATAGTTAGTCTAACACTAACATTTTACTAATTAAAAGTAACTTAAAATAGTCATTATCTTAAAATTAACTAATTATTCAAGCCTAATATTAAATAAAATATATAAATTAATTAAAATGACACTAATTTAATATTAATATATATATATTTATAAAAAAGTAGTTATCTTCAGTTTTAAAATGGACTAAAATATTTTATTAATAATTAAATTAAATTATTTTAACAATTTTATATTTCTTAAATTAAAAAAATTAAGTTTTTGCAAGGATTTAGAATCACCTATGTCAATTCTAAAAGTTTTAGAGTTTGATGGATATTAACATATTTAAAAATTAATTTAATACTTTCTTGTAGTAATGTTTTCTATTATTGAAGAAGATGGAGTTCTTTTACAGAATTGGCTCGCTTTTGATTTTATTTTATTTTTTTGAATTTACAAAATTGTTAGAATCACACAAGGGAAGGGGAAAATAACGAGTGAATTGTGAGAGTTGAAGTTTTGGAGTTTTATGAGATAATAAGATAAAGGACAGTGGAAAGTATGTTTCTTACCAATTTTATAATAATAAGGTACGTGTCCATTTAACACGACTAGATAGTTCAGCTTTGCAGCAAAAAAGATAAGTATTTAATCACATCACTGGAATTAATACAATTGATGAATCTTTGGATTTTTGCTACTTTGTGAAACTTTTCAGTACAGTGCAGTTTGAATTTGCAGGATTCATCCTCTTTCTTCCAATTTGTTGCATTACAAATTCAGAAAATCGTGTTACTTTCATGTCACGAGTTCATTTAAAACCAAATCACCTATCTCTGTTATTTTGTCCCTAGTCTTTTTAATTAAATAGTTTCAGAAAGAAATTTAATAAAGAGGAAAAGTATCTTTTTAATCACTTATCACTTTTTAATTAAAAAATATAGGTACAGAAGAACATGAAAGTCGAAACACGAGTGAATATTTTATGTGATACTTATGTGTTAATTACTTATTGATTTTGAATTTTATCAGAGATGAAATGTAAAAAGTTATATAAACTAAAACAAAAATTCGTTATTTTACGGGATTAAGAAATAAAAATATATTTAAATTTATTTTTTCACGTAAATTGACAAGAGGATTTGTGTAAATTACCTACCATACTATGGACAAACTCCGGAATTGTTTTCAAGAATTCAAAATTAACTTTATTAAAAACAAAGTTAACCAACTTAATTTAAAGCAGCAAACACCTCCTCAAAGATAAGCTTATGTAAAAACGTGTTTTTGCTTATAATCGCTGAAAGTTACATCGAAAGCAAGATTTGTTCAAACAAGCGTATATTCTCTTTGAAACAACCCTTTATTAGTAGTAATATGCTTTTTTATAAAAAAAAATATTAATGAAAATAATTAGATTGTTCCTACCCTTAAAAAATATATATACAAACACAAAATGTCTTTAAATAATCTTATTAGTGAGGTATGATGAACACGAAACAATAGTTATAGCTAATGTCTATTTGACAAAATCAAAATTATACATTCCATGAATGAAGAAAGCTTGTTTTACTTTCCATGTCAAATAAATTTAACCACAGTTCTTCCCTTCATTTGGCAATGAGTTTCATATGATGTCCCTAGTAGCCTGTTTTTCATCATTGTCAATGCAAATTTCTTGTACTCAATTTGAATATTAATGTTACATGTTGATATTTATTAGAGTGATATAAACTCATGCGCCTATTTATGCTAAAGAGATGACTCCCTCAACATCTATAATAGAGTTTAATAATGTTATTATTCTTATACTTCCAAATACTCTGAATAATTGTCATCAACATATATTTTCAGATTGTATATATTATCTACTTTGCTTAAACCTAAATGGACAAATTGATAAAAGTGTATTGATGCAATATTATGGTATACCAATGTTATCCCAGACCACATATCATATAAACTCCAAATGTATCTAGCAGTTATGTAGAAAAAAAAAATGTGATTATCAAATTTGTCACTTAAAACACACATTACACATGCTTTATTTCTCACTACTATTTTTTTAAACTATCCTAAATCGACACTTTATTAATTAATACTCTCCATTCAAAATATTGAACTAAAGAAGTGTTTTAAATTTCTAGAATAAGGTAAACAAAGAAGTTACTCCCTTCTTAATCTTATATTTAACTTCTAAAATAAACAGATCTCACCTTATATGTATATATATATCATCATTTATTTACACCCACTCATCTTCTCCTATATTAAGACATTAGTAAAATATAAACATTACCATAAAATTTTTAACATCCTAAAAATGAGAAACATTACCATAAAAGATTAAAGCTAATTAAAGATATTCATATCTCGGCCGTGTGCATGAACGTACGATTGGACACTAACCATACAAAAGGGTGGTGGCCAATCATAGTCATCCGATCTAGATGGGATGAGTGCCCTTCCCCTGCCATACTGCTATCAAAACTGTCATTTTCATCTCAGCATAATCATTTTCTTAATTAATTTCTTTTTTCATCTCCTTCTTAATTAATTTCTTAAAAATACTTTTGAATCAATCTTCACTATATATCCAGCACAGTTCAATCGCAATCAAACAAACACGATGCAGTAAAATCCACCACTGTAGCACCAGAAAAACTTTATTATCTTTTACAATTTTCTCTTTATATGCATTTGTTTGTTTGCTTGTTTGTTGTGTATTTTAGTCAAGGTGGAGATTATTCACTCATCAACATCCTCTAGCTAGAGTTTAATGTATATGAAGTATGAACACACTTGCAGTGCACCACAGAATTGAGTTTTGAAGGGCCACATCCGTACAGCTTCTGGGTTGGTGTGTGTGTATGTGATGATCATAGGTCTCATCAGCATGTTTTGTGATATTAATGAGACATGAGTTTGGAGTGTGACTGATTTCTGTATATTATCTTCTCTTCCTTCATTTTGTTTTTTGACTTTGCTTCAAGGGAGAGGACTTGTCATCAAGTGGCACAAAAGGTAGATCGGATGGTGACAAAGAAGAAAAGTGTGAATCCACAGGCAGATCCGTAGATAGAGATTTGACATCATACAACAAAATGCAGCCCTTGTTTTCAAGTGAAGTTACCATTCTATAATGCCCTAATTACCATCACTCATTTCAAACTACCACTGTTCAAATTTTCATAATTCAATAATCATTTTTACACACTCCAAATACTATTATTCAATACTGGTATGTATGATTGTGGAGGAAGAAAAAGATAAATAAAAAGAAGAGATTGATGGTGCTTAAAAAGTGGAAAGTTAAAAAATATTACTTCTAATAATAAGACAATGGACTTAGGATGAAAACCTAAGTTTGTTTTTCTTTTTGCAAAACTACTGACATCATTTATGAAAACTAATTTATTTAAAGTCGTACGAAAACAAATTCTTCCCTTAATTACCTAAACATAATTGGTAAACTAAAAAGGTTTTTTGGGTCGAAAACTGTAGGAGTTGCAGACGTTACATTGATATCCAATTAATTCGAAATGGGTCAGGACCACTCTAGAGAATCAATTTTTCAAATAAATTTTTACCTTCCTAAATACTAAATTAAACAATTTGTTAAACAATAATTATATATATTATGTATTTATTGAAAATATCAAGAGGGTTATCAATTAAAGACACATTCATTGTCATTCATTTATGATTCGAAGTTTTTTTCAGACCATTGAATAGTTTTTCACAGGACGAAATTCTTACTTTGAATGTTAACTTTTTTATTCTTTCCAAATCTGAAATGAACATTGCAATAAACTAATGGATTTAGGGATCTCATAGCAAACTTGAGGGCAGGGGGTGAAGAGACAAATGGCATAACAGGGACCATTTTCTGGATCACATTAATTAAAGATCAAATAATAGAGTTGGGTACTGTCGGACCAATCATGGTAAACAAACCCTAAAAGAAAATGAAAAAAAAAAACAAGGAGTGAAAGAAATAAACACCCTTATGAAAAATAATATTAAATTCCGAAAGCAAATTATTTAAAAGAAAGATATGAAGATCTCTCTCTGCATATGATAGGAATTCATTGGTGGATCATGAAAATGATTCTCGGAACTACAGATAGGATTCATAGCGCACGTTAGGGTTCAAGAAAAAGTGTGTAATAATTGGTTTGGAGAGAGAAAGAGAGTGCCATATAACAATGGATGCAAAAGAGAGAAGAATGTCTACCCACACGCACGCATGTAGCATATACCATTTTCCTTTTGCTTATTCTCTTCCCATTTATTTATGATTAAACCAAATTTTGTGATGTACATTGAGACATCAAGTTTGCACGAGGGCCTCTATTTTGTTCTCTAGTGCTTTTTTCTTTTTTCCTGCCAGAAATTGAGTACCTTTTCCTTCTAACTTCTCCCTTCCACCATCAAATTATTATTTTTGTTTAATAATGGCAATTGGGCATCTCTCTATCTATCCATTTCTCTCTCTAAAATGTATACTTGCACATGTGCACACGTGCACACGTGAGTGGCTTTCCACGTAAACAAAAATAATTGAAATTGAAAGACAATTTCGGGTCCAACTAGGACTTGAGAAAGGGTCAACATATTTACCCTACCTAAGCCCCCCCTTAGGGTTTAACCCAACCTTTGTAGGGTTTAACCCCTAGCTAGTTATTTTCTTTTTTTAGGAATGAGATTTTGTTTTTGGACCCTTTTGCTCAATTCTTGTAAAGTTGTCCTTTACTTCTTAACCATTGGTTTTTATTATTTATTTTAAACTTTTTCAATCATAGCTGACTTCTTAACCATTGGTTTTTATTATTTATTTTAAACTTTTTCAATCATAGCTGACTTTTCCTTGATGCATATTAAATATTATATATTTCATCTTTTTACATTAATGTTATTTTAGTAAGAAATATTTTATAAGAGAATCAATAAAAAAAAGAATATCGGAAGTATCAAGTAGTATAGAGGAAGAATCAAAGTTGATTAGAGATAAAGGATATATGGTACAGGTAACAAGAGAGAGAATACCCAACTGCAAATAGGATGAGAGAATACCCAACTGCAAACAGGATGACTAAGCAATTTAAGGATAGTGGAGACCGAGAGAAAAAGGGGGTAATGTGTGTAACTTTTTCTCTATCTGGATTGAATTCTCTCTTTATCTCTCTTGTCTCTTAAAGTTCTAGAATGCCATGTAGGTTATGATTCTCTCTAGGTCATAGAGAATAATTTGGTGGTTAATACAAATAGAGAGCATTGTTTTGTCACACCTTATATTTTTCTACTGTGATATTTCCTCTAATATTACATTGGTGCTTGTACATCCATTTACGTTCTTTACAGTGCTTTTACTAAGACAATGGCAAAAAACACATGCCTTAAGGAACTCCAAAATGATATGAAGAAAATGTTGGTAGTAGTTGAACAAGTCTGTGTGGATGGCGAGAAAAGAGAAGAAAATACAGCAAAACAACTTGCAGGACTAGAGCTCGCGATTGCAGATTTGTACAAAAAACAAAATCATGGTAGTTTGAGCTCAGGCAAAGAAGCGATATACAACCAACCATTTCAGGCCAGAAGAGTTAAGCTAGACTTTCCTCACTTCAATGGTAGTGAGGTCTTACAATCAATCTTTAAAGCAGAACAATTTCTTGATTACTACCACACACCAGAGGATCAACGTCTAACCATTGTTGCTATTCATATCTTTGTCATTCCATGGTTACAAATGATGCTTAAAACCAACCCATTTCAATCTTGGATGATGTTTACTTGTGGAAACAGAGTTTGGTCCCTCATTATACGAGTGTCCACGTTCTAGTCTTTTTAAGTTATCCCAAACATCATCGGTAAGTGAATTCTACCATTCATTTATAGCTTTATCAAACAGGGCTACGAGTTTATCGAAATCAAGAGTCCTAAAACAACATATAGAATTGCTACAAAATTTTATCCATTTTTTACATTGTGCTTGTCGATCTTATCTAGTGAAAGTAAGTCTTCTCATACTTAAGGACGTGTGCATAAGATTACGAAAAACATGTGATCATACTTTTTTTATAACCTTACACGGGTGAGCATGTGAGCTTCTCCCGCATTTTTGTACCCGTAAATCATTCCAAATCACTGAATCCAAACACACTTTCATGTTTTTTTTTTCGTCATGAACAATGAACCACACAAACAAACACAACGTAACTCTCCTACTAGAATGACAATGTATATAAGTAACCCCATCAGCGTGTAGGTTAAATGCATTCTACAATCTAAGATCCATTACTTATTTCATTCTCGAAACATTTACAAATACCCCTTTTCTTTGTTGTGGGATTCAAATTCAACACATGTATAATTTTCTCTAAATATTATCGGTACTATCCATAGGGATTAAACCATAACCACTAGATGGTAGGAAACTACGAACACAATTACTCAAAGAAAGTTATTGTTTGGTAACGTGTCCCGAATTTTGTCCTCAGATTTTTATGTACTTGTTTGAGAAAATTTGAATGCTTTTTATTATTTAAAATTCATATTATTGTAGGCTTCAGTTAGACATTCAAAATGACAAAATCATCTTCTAAGCTAAGCTTATAGATTCAATTATTTTACTATTTATTTAAAAATAATGTATACATCTCCACCATACTTCGAAGGTGTGGCATGAGTGATTAGTTAGGTTGGGATACTTACAAAAAGGGTAACATAAAAAAAATATTAGTCTTGTACATGTGTAAAATCTTGACAATTCAATGCAATCTCTCTCTATATGTGTATGTATTTGTTGGTGGAAAGGACTATACTATTATATTTGTCTAATCGTTTGTAAGCTTTGTGATGTCGTTTGCTCCATAGCTTCTCCATGTAGTCTCTTCATTCGAATCTATTTTGTGACAATATCAAAACAATACACTCTACATAATTGACCTAGTAATGATATTCGGTAGCAATAGAATAATGTTGAACTTGTTACCACCCTCATATTCACTCTCTATGCATGTCATCTTGTGAACATTGAAAAGGACATTACTAGGTAGCACGAAACGGATGTTCCAACTTGTTGGGAAAATTCGAGGGGGAAACACTGGGGAGATCTCAAACAATAAGAATTGAGCCAACCCACATAAGGGAATGACACCACCTTCAACCTTAAACCCTAAACTCATAGATATTAGAAGATATTACATCTCACAAATGTGTTTTATGTTGAGCACTTGAAAACTAAATCTAATAGTCATTAAAATCTTTTGGTCTTGTAACATATCATCTAATAATGTTTTCATACATGTGTCTTGTGCTTCTAAGACTCTAGTCTTTTATTGACCTTTTTTCTTGTGATGTTTTCATTTAATGTTTTGCTAATGCATCTTGTATTTATCATACTTCACATGAGCTGGTGATATGAGCTTTGTTCATAGTAGTGAGTCTATGTCTAACATTACGTCTTGTATAAGCCCGTCTAGTCTTATGTCTTGTATTTGAAGTATGACTTCCATCTTGTGATCTTTCTGCTTTTGTACAAAAACCATTTGTTACCATCTTCACCTTTTGTCCTATATTTGTTTCATATAAGGTACTTTATGTTAACAAACCTAAATTGTCTTGTTTGTTATTGGCAAGACTAAGATTAAGACTTGTGTCTAATTAACATTAAACTCGTTTGTATCTTAAAAATCTTCTTTTTTTTACATTAAGCAAACAATGTTATTTGTGTGAGGAAAACATGCATATCAATATCTATTTCTTGTCTCATTTACTTGGTTTCTTTTGAAATAAAGACAACATTTTACAAATAAGACGATGAATTTATTTTCATATTTTAGAAAAAATATTTTTCTTGTTAAACATATTGTGTATTCTAATAATTTATTAGAGCATTGTAAGAAAATTATGAATAGATAATAACCTTATTAATATAGTACAAACATAAGTTAGAGTAAAAGAAAAATACATTTGACCAACAAAAAGATGGTTATTATATTTAAGCATATCATAAGAAATATTAGAGCTTAACATATAAGGATAAGAGTAATATAAGAATATCATAGTATATTTATCGGAGAATATCATATATTAGAATGATGAAGAAGCATAATAAAGCTATATAATGAAAGATGTGTGTCAAAGTTATCGGATAATAGGATATATAATGTAATCACGTCTTGATCATAAGATGCTCTAACATAGAAAGATAACTCCTATGAGTTCAAATATAAAAAAATTCTTATAAAAGAAGTACAAAAAAATATTTTTATTTTATTAATTCCATTGTAAAAAAGGAATAAGAGAACCTAATCCTATGAAAAAAAAAAAAGATACAATGGAGTAAGATATCTTATAGACGATCAAGTTTTGTTAACAAGGAAAGAAAAAATGGTTATCTAAAAAGCAATAGAAGATAATAAAAAAAATATTCTCAATAATATTTGAATCCATCGCCTTATTGTTTGAAAAAGGAAAAAATAAAATGATATGGACTAAATGCAAATTATTTAAAATATATTATAACCTATGAAATCTCAAATTATCTAATTTTTGTTGCTAAGTTAATCCTAATTCTCATCTACTTATTAGATAGGATATTTTATTTATTTATTAAAATCACATAAAATGTATTTTAAAATATTAGTTGAAATGTTAATAATTTTCTGTTTTATAAAATCTATAATTAGAAATATATTTAAATTAAATCGCATTAAATGAGGAATGCACCATTTTTTATTTAATAATTTATGCATTTAAGAATAGTGATAAAAAATAGAAAAAATTGATTTCCCAATGTGGTGGTGCATATTTCTTGAGACTCACAATCTCAGTTGTCATCTTCAAAAGGAGTAAATATACTGAGGGAGATAGTTAATGCGTTTTGTGCAAATCGAGCATTACCTTCCATTCTCGATTTTCTTTCCTTGCAGACCTCCTCATAAAGGAACGTCATGCTTCTTCCACCTTTTTCTCATTCATGTTTTCACCTTCACTTTGACTTTAGAGAAGCTTATTCAAAAGTATTTATATAATGAAAAAATAAATTATTTATAAACTAAATTTATTATGAATAAATTCCTTTGTAAAAAATATTTGCTAAATTAATTTAAACTTATATAAAACTTATCTTAACTTTTATAAAACTTACACTTTGTTTAAAAAATATTTTTTAGTAATATCATGCACTTCCGTTTGATTTACTTTCCATGATCTTCTATTGAAGAGGATGAAAGTGAGTAAATTATTTTGAACTCTTTTGTTTTCTTTCTAATTGACTTAATTAAGTTTAAGTTCTTAGTAAATTTATGTATTTTTAGTTAAATTTTTTATTCTGTTAAATATTTAAACTTTTTACATATTTTAATTAAATTTTTAGTGATATAAATGTTATTTATTCTTGTCATCTTTTTTATTTGTCATGATATATTAAAAAAAGTTTAATAAAGATTCAGTTAAAAAATATATAAAATTATGAGATACTTAAAATTTAATTAAATATTTTTTATTTATATGATTATAAATAAGATGATGAAATATATGGATTTCACTACTCATTTACATATACATGTTTACTTACTTTAAATTTGAGAGTAAGAAGTAAGAGGGTAGAAAAGAAAGAAAAGAAATATATAATATAAAATGAGATTCTTTAAATTAACAAAAAAAAGAAAGTAAAAAGAAAGAATTAAATAAAAGAGAAAAATTATGAATATATGTAATTTATTTTAGTAGAATTCATAAGTCTCACTATTTAGTACTCTTTATGAATACAAATTCGTCATCTTCAATCCTCTCCAACAATAAAGTGACATACAACCTGAGTTTCCATGACAAGGAATTGGGATGAAAGATTCACTGAGATGAAAGACATTCTAGCCTTGGCATAGTGTAAAATCCAAAAATATCTCTGTTTGTCACGATTGAAATTATAATGTTTAACTATAATTAATTTTTCAAACAAGAACATATGGTAACTGAATAAATAATCAAATTATCACCTTTTTATTATTTCAAATCAATCATAATTACTTAAAAATTTCACTAATTTATCTTTAATATAAACAACTTCAGTTTTCATTTCATTTTTTTTTTCTTTCATTTTTCACTACTTTTACTTTTCATCACCCCTTCAAATAAAATATTATTTGCATTATATTTTTAGTAGATAACTTTTTAACTTTTTTATTAAAAAATGTTAACAAATGCTGATATATACTGGTTAAGAAATGAAAAAAAGAAACATTATAAATATTACAAATATTTACATTCATTTATAGTATAATTTAATATTATATGATATGATAGTCTTACAAATTTTATTAAAATAAACTAATATATATATATATATATATATATATATATATATATATATATATATATATATTGTAATACAGAATCAAGTTATAAAATAAAGTTATATACTATAATTTAGTTTTACCTCTAACTATTATAAGATATTCTTGAATCTAATATAAGATTTTTTTTTTAGTAAACATACACATTAATAAGTACCTTATTAATTGGAATGCTGAAATAAATTTCTATTGTAATTAAAAAAACGTAAACAATACCACAATATTACATTTTCTTTATATTAGTGCATTATCAATGTAAATTCTAGTAAAAAAATTATATGGATTACTTAATTACTAATATTCTTGCAAGGGCTTTTAATCAGTTAGAATAAATCAATAACAGTCAATCATGTAAACCTTTTTTCAGTCTCGAAATATAAGAACAGGTTCAACCGGTATTAATTATGAACATTAGTTAACATCGTATCAACCTCATTCAAAAAATCTCATTTTTAAATCATTTTCATTAGAATTTGACAAAAAAAAATAGTTATTAAAGAAGCTTCAATTCAATAAAAAAATATTTTATAAGTAAAAATTAAACTAAATAAAACCTGGAAAGAGGATCAGATAAGATTACTTTGACCAGCAAAAGATTATCCACTCAGTAAAATTTAGAGTACAAAAATTTGATTGGTGATTGATGTAGTTTACGAAGTAACTTATTATTTATTTATTTTTTTAGTTTTGAAAATAGTTTATGGAATTATATTATATGTTTAGGAATGTATTTGTATGGGTGATGATTGAGTGCACGTGTGGTAGGTGATGTCCACGTGCAGGTGTTTGTATTCAGTGAAGTGACCGATTGGTGGGGTCGTTGGTTTGTTGTGTTGCTAGTTAGTAAGAGTGTGTGTGCATGCATTGCATTTGTTTAGTGTCCGTTAGCGACGATAACGTCACCCACCTTTTTATTCCCATTCCCGTCACCAGCAGCAGCGCGTGCGGGCATGCGTGTGGCATTTACTGCCACTGCGCTACCACCATCTTCTTCTTCCTCTGCTGTGACAGTTAATTAATCACTTACGCACCATGCGTGCACACACACCTTCATTCACACTCCCAATGCTCTTTGGACCCCACCCTGCTGCTGCATCGTAAACCCCAGCCCCAACCACACACCATTACTCTCTCTGTCTTTCTCTGCTTCACTGTCCTTTCCACCAGACCGAGGGTAACAACTATGGACCAAACACCCAAATTTTACACCTTCCACTCTGGTAACTCTGTCACACCCTTCTCTCCTCTTCACTCTGCCATCGATTTTTGTACCTTTTTTTCAAATATTTATATCAAAAAATCAGAATTCTTAATGCTTTCTTTGCTTAAAACAGAAAACATACCACGCTCGTATTAATTCATCAAATAAAGTAAAATGGGTGACTTTCGAAGGAAGATTTTCTGTCCAAGAAAACCAAATATCAAAGAGATATATGTTTAATTAATTGAAAGTATATATACAAAAAATTGTAAGTTTATGTTGAGATTTGTTAATATTAGACCAAAATAGGATATGGATTTCGTAAAATGACGTTATGAACCACAAAGTACCAATAAGAACAAAAAATTAGTTTAGAACACTCCAGTAAGATATTTCACTGGAGATGCCCAAGATAAATGTAATGAAAATGAAAATACGATAACCTTATAAATAGAACAGTAAATTCAAGATACAAGGTATTATTAATCTAATCACATTCAACATGTATGATTCAAATATGGACTGAATTGAGAGTTAGAATACATATAAGACTTTTCTACAAAATTATAAATATTAGAAAGACTCTTTTTCAAAATTATAAACATTAGAAGGAACAATTTAAAAAGAGTCAAAACGACTATCGGTCTTACAAGAATATAATTAATTAAAAAAATATGTACAAAAAAATGTAAGTTTATAATTAAGAAATATATAAAAAAGTGTAAGTTTATGTTAGGATTTCTTATTATTAGACCAAAATAGAATATTGATTTCGTAAAATGATGTGATGAACTACAAAGCACCAATAACAACGAAAATTAGTTTAAAACACTCGTGTAAGATATTTCAGTGGAGATGCTTAAGATAAATGTCAAGATAATGAAAATAAAACTACGAGGACCCGTTTTATATATATTAGGACTTCTTAGGTAGAAAAAAATATATAGAATATAATAAGATAAATACTTATTCTATTGTAGGTTGAGTTGGAAAAATAGATGATTTAGTCTTATTAGACGGGTCGAATGATAAAATTGTGTTGATCAAACCTAGTAAGTATTCTAAGTGGGACAAAAGAAAAAGTGGTCCATTCTCTTCTTATATTGAGTCAGCACACCAACGAATCATTTTGATAGAAATTATACCAACGAATCATTTTGATAGAAATTTAAATAGTTATAAAATTTTAAAAAGTATAAATTTTTTATTTTAAAATTTAAATCATATAGATAAAATTAATGTCAAGTTTTAGATGGAGAGATTTGAGAATGTTACATTTTTAAAGTATGTTTTTAAACTCAATAAAATTTTTTGTTCAAAGTAACTTATACGAGTTTGGAACATAAGACTAAACTATTTTCTTGTAAAAATTTATTTTACAAAAAAAAAAATTATTTTGTAGATATTTATGGTAATTATTTATCGAAGGCTTATCACTAGATCAAAGTTATAATCAATAGTTAGGCACAACTCTTTTTTACTAAAGAGTGTAAATCTAAATATTCACTATTTAATTGTGACTTGGCCAATCTAATCTCAGAACTATTGATACAACTTGCAATAACATCAATAGTAAAGAGAAATTAGCACACAAGAATTTATCCTAATTTATTCAAACTTAGGCTACATCTAGATCTCTTAACCAACTATTTAAGAGATTTGACTAATCAACATACTTAGTTACAACAAGTATTTTGGCCTCTAACCAACATACTTAGTTACAGCAAGTATTTTGGCCTCTTTAGACTATAATGAGTATTCAAACCTCTCCATGGTGTACTTTTTTAACCCTTTAAAAATAAAAACTCTCAAAAATAAAAATATTCTAAAAAAGAGTATAAAGAAATCTCACCAAAATATAACTTTACAATATGAAAAATTACAATGATTTAGCACCTAATTGAAAGCTACACATTCTAACAACTTAATTAGACATTCACTGTAACTTTGTATTTTCAACAAAATCACTTGAACAACTTAGATTACTTGCAGTGGCAGCTCAAGACTTTAAAAGGTTTAAAGCAAATTAAAAAATGAGATCTTTTTTAAATTAATAAAATAATTAAAATTATGATATTTTTATCTAAAATTTTGAGCTTTTTATGATGCAAAATTATCTATTAAATTATCATAATTAATTTCATTTAAAATATATTTTTCAATAGACAATAAAGCTAATCCCTTTAATATTTGTTAAGTCATTATTTTATTAGTTTAAGTTTTGAAAAACTTCTTTCAGTTGAAGCAACTGATCCTGAAATTGTTAACATTATTCTATATGCTATATATGCATTTGGAAACAAATTTATTCTTTTTATATAATTAAGAATGTCAATTGGTTTATCATTTTCAAATCCTATAATATCCTTTAAGATATTTGATTCTGAAAATAAATCTAAACCATCAAGATCTAACAAATTATTAATGTTTCGAATACTTTTCAAGGTTTAAGCATTTTTCTTTCAAAAGTACACAATCCAATAACTTTAATTTTTTAATACTAAATAAAAAACCAAAAATATCTTCATATATTTTAAATTGTTTAAATCTATTTTGGAGTGTGGTAATTGTTTTATCAATAATATACAAAAAATAATCAATTCTAAAGGACTCTTGAGGTGATTTCATAACTTCATCCTCAATATTTTCATCAAATTGTTTTTTTTTAATTTGTACAACTGGTTCTTTCTTATATGATTCAAAAAATAAAAAAAAGACCTTTTAATTGTTCAATAATCATATTAATCCACATATCTTTTAACTGTACATTTTTATTAAGGGAGCTAACTACAAATAATATATCATACCAAATAGTCATGCCTAACAAGTATCTTGTCATCTTGTCTTGAAGTCTCAAGTCTCATACTATCTTGCTACCATTCCTAGTAAGTCTTCAAATATAATTTATAAATTCTAAATTCTCTTCCTTGAATTTGCACAAATTATTCTAAGATTAATTAAACAATAATAAAAAAAATTGAGATCAATTCATCAATCTCATATTATTTTTTCTTAATATTCATGCACTCAAAAGGAGCAAAAGTCTCAATCTACTGCTTTAAAAGTCTTCAGATAAAGACACCCGCATAAATATACAGTATAGAATATTTGAAATTAAAAATAAATTAAAATAATATTATGGAAGAACAAAGAGAAAGAGGAAGGAAGAAAGGAGATAAGTGAAGAAAGAATGAGAGAAGTAAAAGAGTCTGATAATAAAATGACATATAAAGAAATGATGTCAATCTGTTTTGAAATATAGGGAAGAGATAGAAAATTAGAAATTTTTGATAGATAGGATTTCTTGACTGTTCAATTTCTTTTTTAAAAATATTTTATTAATTTATTATAAGAAAAATATTTTTAGTATAATTTTAAAAATAAATATAGTTAAATTTGTCATATAGTTAAATTTAGATTTTCGTATATTTATTTTGTTTGTGATACATACTTAAAATAGAAAATTTGGATTTGATAGTCCTTTTATCATGAATAAATATTGTAGATGGTAGAGAGTCTATTATGTATTACACTTATAAAAAATATTGTTAAAAAACTTAAAAATAAATAAACTATGTAATTAGTTTTTACTATTAATCAAAACATAAAAATATTAACTAGGTATAATTTGTTAGTCGTCAGACACTCTAATGAGTCATAAATTGTTTAAAATTTCAACCGACAAGACATCATGCATCACCACCAAACTGCATATTACTCTTTCGTTTGAAAAACTGTTACGCAGGCTTCTACATTAAATCTGTTTCCAGATCAAATTAAAATTCTAATTTTTAATCAAATAGTTTTCAAAAATAAATATTTCTAAATCCTTGCAGAAATAAATATTTCTAAATCCTTCCAGATCTTGTCTTTTTATGCACCATTTGCAGAAAAATATTTTGGCATCATACTATGTAAGTTAAATATTATTCGACGCGGTCTTGTATCAGTAAGACAAATCTCTGCTGATGGTTTGAACTGCTTTTGTGTTTATATATTTTTCTGGATTAAAATTCTTTTTATTCTGTGAAAATTTATTTTTAAATATATCTCTTTCACAAAATGTTGCACGTCTCATAGATTCTCTAGTAGATTTTATTCCCTCTTAAACGTTTTCTAAATAATCTGTTACAATGTGAATCTGTCAATGTTTTCAGATAAAATGTTTTTTTATGTCTCACATTGTGTAACGCTGATTTTGGTCAACCAATTCTTTTTTTTTTAACGCTGATAGAGTGCGCTGTTCTTATTTATCCGTGTTAATACTTCTAATTTTAATATTCCATTAAAATTTTGTGTAAATGTTTTTAATTCCAAACTTTCATCTTACACAGAGTTGTGCGTAAAAGGGTTTCAAAACACACAATCATTTTCTTCTCAAGGTTTTGATGTTTCAAATTTTCACGCTGATTTTTAATCCTACAAAATTTTAATTTTGGTTTGTAAGAATGTTTCCAACCATTTGAGATTTTCAAATAATCATTTTTTTCTTCTAAGATTTAAATTAGAAATTACAAACATTCTTTGTTTTGTTCTGTTATCTGATGGATTTATTTCTAGAAAATGTTTTTCTCAATTCTTAACTGCATCATGCATTAGTAACACATTATTAGATGGTCGAGGCAATGATAGAACTAGATGATATAAATTAGACACTGCCTTCTGCATATCAAACAGTGATTTCTTTATTTTGTTGATTCTGCATGAACATCTTTGAAAAACCTTTTTAATATTTGTTGATATAATATGTTTTCAAAACGTTTTATGCTATGAAGCATCCCCGTCCGTTTGCAATAGATATTGTGGATTTATCTTGAATTTTTTTTTTAAAAAAAAGAGTTCTTTTGCAGTAAATTTTTATTCCTTTAGATTGCATTAATATGCAGAATTTTTTAATATAAAAGTTTGGTATATAAGCTTAATAAAATAAGTTTTTTATTTTATGGGTCTAAGCTGCAATTTTTCTTTTATGCAATGACCAAAAAGGGAGAAAAAAAATCAAATAACAAATACTTAAAGGAAAGTATTTAATCTTTTTTCGTGCGGTATAACTTCTTCGTATTATTGTAATTATTTGTTAATAAAGTTTATAGTTTTTTCATCCTAAAGGAAAACATTTAATCTTTGGCGGTGTTATTTAACTTCTTGATATTAATATAATTATTTGTTAATAAAACTTGTAGTTTTGTCATCATAAAAAAATAGAGAGATTATTAAATTATTAGACAATCTATAAATCCCTTTACATGATTTAATTATTTAGTATAATTTTGATGACAACAAAAACTCAGTTTATATTTGATAATCTTTGTATTAGTTACATTAATATTTACAAGTTTATAAGTATTAAGAATAAGTACAGTAAAATCTAGATAACCTATAAATCCATATTCATTAAATGTTCTAGAAGAAACTCATAGTGGAAGAACATCCTAGATGATCTATAATATTTTTTTTAATAGACGAAACACTGGAATCAACATGATAAACGATTCACTAGTAGAAGGTCACTTTGTAAGATCACGTTAGATGGTCTTATAGCTCATGGTCATACCAGATGATCTCATTAGACGATCTTATAACATAAATATATATTAGATGATCTTTTGAACAAATATGTATTGAATGATTACAAAGAATAAAGTGAACTAGGTGATACCATCATGATACACATATCAGACGATCTCATTAAGATAAACAAAAAAAAAAACACAATAGAAAGATATAACAAACAATCTCAAACATACAACAAACAATCTCATCATTCTGAATATATCAGAAAATGTGGTCATTATACTCATTCTAGACAATCATGTTTTCATATTCACGAGAGACGATAGTCACAAGGAGTTTTCTAAACTTCATATTACATATTATTTTTATTTATAATACCTTTCAAATGATTTCGAAACCTGCTTTCAAATTATTAATTAATACAAATTAATAATCAAAATCCACACATGTTAACTAGATTGTTTTCATTCTCAAAGAAAAAAACCTCACATATTTTGATATTAAATAACTTCAAATGAGTTGTCAAAATTTAGGACGAAAAAACTTTAAATGACCGTAAATTTTGATAGAGCTAAGATTAAGACGCTTCAAAAATAAAATTTGCTCAAAAATGGGTAGCCCATGCCGTGGCAAACTTTCGAAGGAGGTTGTGGTTCTAGATCTTTTCAAAATTTCATTATTTATTATTACCCTTGTTTTAAATTATTTTTGAGCTACATTTTTTTTTTTTATATTTTAAACTTTTACTTCACATATCTATACTTTTATGAAAATTTGTATGGTGTTTTCTGATATGGATTAGAGATTTATCAACCTATAAATTTTTTCTTTTTTAAAAAATGAGATTTACTGTATCTGTTGTAGCTTACAACTGATGTAACAAGGGATTTTTTATATCAATTTCAGCTACAACTGATGTAATATATCTATTGTTTTACCTTTTTAAGTGTTTTATTATAACGTTTGTGTTTATAACCGATAAAATAAAATGTATTTTTTTATATCAATTAAAAAATCAATATAAAAAATTATGACTTTCTACACTACCACTATCAATATCAATTGTAGAATTGATATAAAAAACTTTCAAAAAAACTAATGTAAAATCTAAATTTTTTACTAGTAAAAAAAAGTTTCCTCCCTTAATATTTATAAGGAGGACCTTTATCCTCAAAAACTCGTCACCTATCCTGTACATGCATTCCAAGATTCTTACAATAATGTTGATGTTAGATTATTTGCCCAGCTCTCATAATATTTATTCAAAATATTGTGTCAATTTACAAGTTTATAACTTTTTTATTTTATATTTAATTTTTTACAAGTTTGCAAGTGTTTGTGTTTATCAAATAATTGTGATGTTTTGTGCAGTGGAGTAGATGGTCTGGCATTATGGATAAAATTTGTTTAGCACAGAGCTCGTATAAATTACCACGGGACAAGACACTGAATGAATATAGATTGGGAGACTCAAGTGTGTCATTTAAATGGAGTCCTCATTGTTGGTCACATCTAAACTAGAGTTTTTTTTGTTTTTTTTTTCTTCTTTTTTTATATTAAACTTTAGTTAGTTGACTGATGAGACACAATACCATATTTCTATCGTGTATGTTATATATGCATATTACTTAATGGTCTTATGTATATATGTCAAAACTTTTAACTATTTTTAATTGTGATTTGATAATTAAAAATGACACACTATTTTTCATTAAATAGATTACTAACTCATTTTTAAAATAAAAATTTAGAAATTATTTTTCTACAGTGATTGTTGAATTAGTGTATGTAATAACAAGTGATTGCAGTTTATAAACATTTTATTTATGTTTTGTATTCCAAGTCCATGATATGGGAGGGTCAATATGTATTTACTTTGTAGTTTTGTAAGATAACTGAAATTATAGGGTGCAACGACTAATTTAACCTATTTTAGTCATAGCCGCATTACTAAAATAAGTTGAAAATCTTTATTCGCTTTGTTAAATCAGTTTGTTAATTTTTTTAACGTTGAATTTTTATATTTTATATATTTTAAAATTATATTTAATTATATAAATATTTTTAAGTTTTTAATTAGTTACCTAATTAATATTTATAATAAAATAAATTAAAATGATGATCAATTTTATTTATTAATTATTCTATTATAATAATAATAATAATTAAAATTTAATTTATAATTATTAATGATTTAAGTTACATTATTATTATACGTTTGCATTTCTCAAATACTATAATAAAAAAATTAATCTTTTAAACTATTTTTTAATTTTTAATTAAAAGAAACAGATTTTATGAAACAAGTCAAAGATGACTAGTTAAAAATATCATCTGGGTCCGCCAGTCAAAACTTACTTTCTCGTTCCTTTTCATGTAACTCAGACATGTGATATTTACACTATTTATATAAAGTTTATAAAATTCTTGAGGTGATTGCTTATTCCACAAGTTAATGTGTGAGTTGTGTTTGTTATCATATTTGTTCTTCTTCTTTGTGTGTGATATGGACATGACAATAAGGAATTGTAGGTATATGGGTTTTATAAGACTTGTGAGGGGAATAGTGTGGCGTTTCGCAGTGGCACTGTGACAGAGTGGGGTGAGGGATTTCACGTGTGCTGGTCCATACATCACCATATTCATTGGAGTTTTGCATGTAACTTAAATTTACTATTCAACTTTCCCTTTCATTTCAACCATTTAATCAAGAGATAATTAAAAAAAATTAAAGGTTTTATTCAAAAAATAAAAAAATGGGCAAAGCAAATCTTTCTCCAAAATGATGCATGAATGTGTATCAGCCATATGTTGGTTTTGGAAGTATATGCACGTGTGATGCAACATTTGATCTTTCCATAACTTTTCCAGAAACTATGTGCGTTGTTCTGGGCATTTCACAAAAGAAAAAGCTTATAATGTATTCATGACTTAAGATAATAATATCTTCTAATTCAAATAATCATGTATCTATGTTCAAGAGCACTTTTTAAAACATTTTCTCCCCTAAAATCGATTTGATGAAAAACAAAGATATAAAAACTCATCTTTTATATATTCTTTGACTTTTAATTTAGGCTGTGACTCTTTTATTGTTTTTTAACATTATCAATTTAGTATTTTTTTTAAAAAAATAAGTCAATTTAAATGAACTGTGGAAGCGTGACCATTGTGATATGTCATTTATTTATACCTCTAGTCAATAATTCAAAATTTTAAAAATATTTAATTTATTTATTATTCATTTCACATTTATTACAATAAAATCGTTATCATTCATTTGATAAAAAAATTATATTAACTAATTTTTTGGGAAAAAAACAACTGAAATTGAAAACATTAAAAATATTAGAACAAAATTGAAAAATTATCATAATAATAGAAAAACACGATTAAATTTTTTTTTTTTTGTAATTAATTGGGAAGATGTTATTTTCAAATAGCTTACTAATATATAATTAAATAATCAATATAAAAAATATAATATGCAACAAATGTTATATACACTCACATGAGTAATAATTACCAATAGGGTTTAACATATACACTTGATAGATAATTGAGTTGTTTAAATATGTTGACACGGATTCAATTCTGAATTGTCTAATCTTGTGATCAATTACAAAAATATTTTTGTTTTTAAGAAAAACAAAATTACATATACCTTTTAGCTGTACTTTGGGTCCACCACCACTGCAAATGCAATCCTCCAATAAAACAAAACACTTCACTCAAAATAAGGTGCATAAACATGTAGCACCTCAACTACCAATCAACCCAAATAATCAAACCCCACAAATAATGAAGGGTTAGCTATATGTATATGCAATGTTTAAAATTTGTTTAAGCATTATACCCTAAGTTATATCAAAAGATATATAATATTTTTTTATCATTACCTTCTCTTTTGTTCCATCAAGTCAAGGGAGTCAAATATTGACATTCTTCATTTGCACACCCTTCTCATAACACACTAAACCTTACCAAATTGTGTTTCTTGAATTCTAAAACATGCATTCAAATGTTGAGTTGAGTTTATTACATGATTAATGGCTGGGGTTATGATAAGGAAGACTGAAAGATATATAGTAATCTTCTACTTTTTGGTGTGATGTGTACATATTTGTATGTAGGGTTTTCTCCTTCCCCAGATCCATGTTTTTGCAAAAAGATTCTCAGCTTTATGGTGTGTGGCTCCACAGCACAAGATGAAGCATCCCACCCCATGTGTAGAAGGTCCCCATTTGGGTTTGTTTTATAATTGGGAGTGCTTTTGTCTTTGCTTTTATATCCTTCATTCCACTCATGCAAATTTTTAGTTTTTATAAAAATTTAAAGACCAGTTTTAATTTTTTAAAAATGTTGTCACTTTTTAATGTATTAGCTTAGGAACAGGCACTAGGTAAAGGTATTTTTGTTCCATTTTTAAAACTCACTTAAATAATTAAAAATCCTAGGCCAATTTTGTTGTTACTTTATATCCTAGATAAACAGATTTCCATAAAACAATTAAAACCCTTCCTTTGTGGGTTAATCATAACTTTTCTACTTTAATTATCACATTTGTGTTTTATTATCTTTAAAACATCTTAAATTTACAATTTTTTTTTTAAAGTTTCAAGTATGCGATTGGATCTTATAAATATGGTAATTGCTGAAGTTAATCTCCAAACATGTTCAATCAATGTAATGTTAACAAACCCTAACTCATGAAATGACTAAAGTCACATGATTATAATCTAATTAACCCAATTGAAACCTCAAGAACCATATTGATAATTCACTACTTAAAAAGCTCAACTAAAATAACTAAAACCTATTAGAACACAATGATAGAACTTAATAAACCAAAAATCCAATTAAACCTAATATATCTACTATTTTAGAAGCAATGAATCATCATATTCTACCATTTCACAATCCTATACGTCACCGTTTCTTTCAACCCACATTAGGTATCCTTATGTTACACAAGAGTACCAAAACCCATGTGATTGGGTGATTGCTTGGCCACATTGAGGATGAAGCTCAAAGCCTTTGTGGGGTTACCTAATTGGAACTAACTGCCCTTAGTGCCACAAACAACAAGGGAAAAAATGGTGCCCCATTGCAATATTGCATGTTACCCCCCTCGTGTGGGAATATCATAATCATCCTTGCTACCAAAACAAAACCATTGACAAGTACTACTCACTAAGGAATTGTGACCCCAATTGGTACACCCCTCTCAAAAGCACACACACACACACTCTCATACACTCCTTTCAATCTTATCATTTTGAGATTAAACCTTGAGTTTGACATCTCCATCTATCCACATTTTTGCTTTTTCTTAGTAGATGGAAGATGATGTACTTCAATTTAGATATGGTTGCCTTTGTGATCACTAGTGTTCCATGAATTGGTAGTTATGAGGGTTTTAGACTTTGTCAATTGTTAGAGTGATTGTAGTGGATTTAGATCCCCACACACTAAAAATGTCATGTTCACAAAATTAAAATTTGCTGAAGTCTACATATGAATAGGGACAGATCATATTCTAATAGTCGTTACATATCGTTTTCTATCGTAACATAATCAACAATGCTATACTATATATACATTACAAAAACATATGTTCAATTATTATTGGTTGAATGTTAAATTAAAAGACAAATGATCTATGCTACGAACAGTTTTGGACAAAAGGGTGTTATTGGTACATGCAACACACTTAGTTTTCATCTAAAACAATCTTATTCACTAAAGTAGGACTATTCTAGACAAAAGAATTTTTCTTTCTCTAAATTTAACATAACTACTTATTCGAAATTTAAACTCGTGATATTTATTAAGATGAAATAATTTCGCACTAATTCAAAAGGTTTATAAACATGCTTACATTATTTATTTTCAATTTTATGATGGCCCTTTTTTCTTTATTTTATTCAAGAACCAATAAAAAAAACCACCCATATGATTTCTTGCATATATACTAATTTAGAAGATACAAAAATAATTTTTTTTTTGACATAAATGAAGTTAGTTTACTACCAAACATGTGATTCTAGGGACATAGGATTGCTCTAGTTTAATCATGATATTTTTTGAGTTTGAATATGTAGTTGTGTTGAATATTAAAAAGGAATATTTTGTTGTTCATAGTAACCCTATTCAATTCAACTAAGATTATATATCTTTAAATAAAACATACACGTTATATGTAAAAAAAAGTACGGTGAAGATTACGAGTTTTCTTTTAAGATTTATCTAGTGGGAGGTAGCTTCAATTGTAAAAGAAATTATGAGTTTTTTTGAGTGAACCAATTTTTAAGGATTATCATTTTGCTAATGTACTATTGTCATCTTATTTATTAACAAGGAGAAAAATACTAATGTAAAAGTAGTGGATATCTTAAGAACTTCGCATTCAATCATTGAAAGGTTTTAAGTGTACATTTCACTTTGTGCATGTGATAATAAATTTACCTACAATAGGCTAATCATATCTAAGGTGTTTAAATTAGCTAAGTTAAACAACTCTACTAATCAATGTAGTGCTTTTGAATTGGCTAGAAAAGTTTGGCTTCAATGTAATCAACTAATCATAGTTTAAAAGGCATAATCGAGAACATGAACCCCATTATTGATGAACAAAGCAACCAAATCATCTTGGAAGAAGAAGGAAATATTATGTTATTAATGAAGTCTTGTATCCCACATATAACACATAATGAAAAGTTGGGGTAATAAGATTTAGTGTTTTGTTTTATTAATTCCTCTGAGATTGGTAGCATGTGTGAGATACTTCCTAACCTACCTAATCACATGCTTCATATACACGAAAATTTATTGGCTGAAGTGACTGATTATGAGAAAGTTATATATATATATATAATATGCACTCATAAATGATTGTCACAAATCAGAACCCTAGAAGTCTGTGTTTGAATGAGTGCAAATTCAAAGGCTCAAGGTTGACTTGATCCCCTCGTTATGCTCAAAAACTTGTGACTTTCCTTGACCCTGACTTGCTGAATCTGTGTCGGTGGATATATAAACTAGTACCCCATTATGCTAATTAGTTTAATTAACAAATTAATTACTCAATTTAATGATGGAATTACTCTTCCAATGTGTCACATGTCCAAGTAAGGATCATTTGAAAAGGATGGCCCAAGAATTTGAACTAATCATAACTAGAAATCACACTTTCCAATTACACTCCTATGGTGTTGCAAGTGTGTGCCCTTTGGTTTCCAAATTGAGATTCGAAAAATCTTGAAAGAGCTCGTGGGTACACACTCTTTATTTCTTTACCAAAAATTTAAGCGGATCTCTCGGGTTTGTGTTTGGATGATGCAAAAAAGTAGAAAATGATTGCCATGTGAAAGTGATGTTTCAATTGCGTGTTATAAATTACAATTGCAATTCTTTCTATTACTTTAGTTGTATTAATATACCTTCAAAAGAGTTAATCATTATATTTCCTTTATATTTCTGTATTATTTACACTTGTGGTGTAATGCTAAGTGTACAATCTTATGAAGACGTTAGCTAAAATTGTTCCCTATTTTCATAGGTTTCTAAAGAAATTTGATTCTTTCAACAATTTTGAGTTTAGAGAAAACGTTAGCATGTGATTAGCTTTGGATTTGTAGTTTAGAAATGAACATAGTGCTCGTGTAGTTTAGAATATAGTAAAATTGATTTCAAATGCATGTGATACTTTTTTTTTTAGTAGACCACAGTGATATTTTACTGAAGGTATAATATGATTGAGTAATGTCATTATGGACAATACCTTTGTTTTAGTATTTAATATAGTTGGATGTTTAAAACTCTAAGTCAATTTATATAATAAAAAACTAGTAATCGTGTGAAAAAAATCATTGTATTAGCTATAATCATAATACCACTATAACACTTTTAATTTTTTACTCAATAAATTAAGAAAAGTTCACGACAAAAAAAAAAAAAACCCTTAAAAATGATACCACGATCCTATGATCCATGTATTTATGGATTATTATTGAATGTAATTAAAAAGTGACTATTATTTTCTTGCTTTCTGGTTTTTTTTGTGACTATTATTTACCTAAACTATGTTTAAAGCCTTTTTGATCATGGATTTTAAGTAATCCAAGGAGTTGAATTTAAAAGTGTAATACCATATACCATTTCTTTCAAATCCAACACATCAAATATAAAACTACGGACCAATTATAATTCTAGAAAGAATGTGTTTCAATTCTAAGTTAAGATCTAAATTGATATATGTTACATAATTATATTTTTTACTTCTGAGAAATAGAAAATTGAAGAGAAAAGAGAAAGAACACAGAGCAACTAAAAAAAATAAATTTGAATGATTATGGTATGAACTCAGAAATGCATGTCTTCTGCTGACTTTTTATATTGAAAAAACTAAGAAGCCTTCTCTGTCGGATGAAGGGTAACCACCAGATGAGTGGCCATTGCCAGCAAACTGTGTCGGAATAAAATGGAATAATAATGGATATATAATAGGTTAACCTCTTTTGTTCTTTCATAACTTTGAACTTTATTTTATTCTTTCTTTGCAACCCATTCATACAGCAAGACATGGGAGGAGCACAGTGTTTGTATCTAAAGGTATGATTGGTCAGCATCATAAGCACAGTAAAACCAATGACCATTTTCAATGCTTTTTTAATTGCCATATTACCATACTTTCATCATTTTCTTCATTTTTATAACCAAACTTCCATTTCCAAATCACCATGTTTAAATAGATTAGTAATTTCCACCAACTTCTGATTCTTGTGTCCTTGCTTTTATCATATCATTTTCAACATTTTTTGAGCTCTATTATTTGCCCTCTATGTAGAATTTCTTTAAATATTAGTAAGAAATGTTTTCGGGAACTTCATTATTGAAAGATAGAGTTGTTTCCTGCAGCAAATTTCTAAAAAGGAAATTATAATATTGTATCTAAATTGACTCAGAGTTGAATATTACAATTGTTATGTTTATTAAAGTTTGGCTTGATGAATGTTATCCAGGTATGATCATTTTTTAACACGTTTACAGTGATTGAGCTAAGAAAATCAATGAATGGAATTTATGAGTATCATAGTGAATGTATTTTTAATAGATTAATAATTATTGCAGATTATAAAAATTTACTAGAAGATTGAAAGAAGAAAATTTGAACGATGTTGATTTCTCAGCAAAGTTTGTGAAAAATGAAAATGAAATCTGTGATTCAGGAACTATGTTTTGAATGGGCCCTCAGTCCATTTATGGTACAAGCTATCTTCCTCAAAGGAGGCAATTGTGTTGTGCACCAAGGCATGGGGGTGTAAATAGCGAGTATCATTGTACCCTCTGGTAGGCCCTAAAAACATGTATAATTAACTGGCCCATATTCTTGCAAGTATACAACGTAAAATTAAAAAAAAAATAAAAGCCAAGTTTGGCCCATGCAGGTCTCGAACCTGCGACCTTCGCGTTATTAGCACGACGCTCTAACCAACTGAGCTAATAGGCCACTTTACTTTTCATTCGACCTTAATTTTGAACCATAAAATTTAAGTGGGAGTATTAATCTTCTTCCTAACGCAGGTTCTTTCATACCGTATTTGTGTTCCATTTTCCTTTTGAAAGAGCATATTTTAAGCTCAACAAACATATTTATAGAAGCATATTCTTTTGCGCCGTGAGGTGAAGTAAGGAGAGGTTCAACGGTGAGGTACAACAACCACTTTAATTTTAAAGTCTCAAAAAAATTTAATATATTTTAAGTCTTAAAAGTTTTAAAAAAATTTAATATATTTTAGATTTTAAAGTCTTAAAAAAAATTAATACTCATCTATTATTATAAAATAAAAAAAATTTAATTTTAAAATTATATTAACAAAATTTTAATTTGTATTTTAACTGACTTTTAAGTTTAGATTGGTGCTATAAATATTATTTAATAACTTGTAAATTTATATTGATAGTATAAATACTATTTAATGAATAATATTCTTGAAACTTTTTTATAATAAATCAATAATATTTTTTTAAAAAATTAAACATATAAAACTTTATAATTTATCTCTTTCCTATATTCCAACGGATTGATATCATCTCTTTATATGTCCTATCATTGTACTCTTCCACTTACCTCCTTTTTTTTTTCACTTATCTCCTTTCTTCATCTATCTCTATGTTTGTTTCATAATATTATTTCAACTTGTTTTTAATTTAAAATTTCTTTCATTTCATATTTCATCATTGCATTTATGTATGCATTGGCGGCTCAAGACTTTAAGATTCTTCATTTGTCTCTGTGTTTGTTTCATAATATTATTTTAACTTGTTTTTAATTTAAAATTTCTTTCATTTCATATTTCATTATTGCATTTATGTAAGCATTGGCGGCTCAAGACTTTAAGAGACCTAAAGGGAAGATAAAAAGTGAGGCCATTTTGAATTAATAAAATAATTAAAATTATGATATTTTTATTTAAAACTTATTTTTTTGAGTTTTTTGTGATGTAAAATTATCTATTAAATTATATTAATTGATTTTATTTAAAATATATTTTTTCAATAGACAATAAAACTAGTTGGTTTAATTTTAGTTGAGACATTATTGATTTTAGATAAGAGTTTATTAGTTTAAGTTTTAAAAAATCCGTTTTAGCTAAATCAATTAATACTGAAATTTTTAACATTATTCTATATGTTATATATATAACACTGAATATAAGTTATAAGTATATAAAAGACTAAGTAAGAAAAATAAAACTTAAATGATAGAAGTATTTTCTTAAAGTCTTAAGTCTCCTTCTATCTTTCAGTCATGTCCTTTGGTAAGCCTTTGAATGCAATTTATAAATTCTAAATTTGTAATATTCTTTCTTGGATCTACAAAAAAGATATTTTGAAATTAATTAAATAATGATGAAAAAAAAAATGATTTGGAGATTGATTCATCAATCTAATATTTTTACCTGATGTTGATGCACTAAAAGGGAGTAAAAACAAACACAAACTCCAATTCTTCAATCTACCGCTTCAGGTCTCCAAATATAGACATACACATAATACACAATACAAAATGATAAAACAAATTTGGAATTAGTAATGAAAATCAAAGACTCAAATTGAAACAATAATGGAAAGAACAAATGAAAAAGTCAAATAACGAAAGAATATAAGTGAAGAAATCAGATAAAACAAGGAGTTAAGTTGAAGAAAATTAGAAAATTAGAAAATTTTAATATTTAGAATCCTGTTGATTTTTTTTTTTTGAAAACAACTATTAATTTATCATAAAAAAGTTTCAAAAAAATTATTTATTAAATAATATTTATATTACCAATATAAACTTAAAGTCATTAAAGAATATTTATAGTACTTGTGTTAGTTAAGATATTTTAAATTTTTAATTAAAACATATTTTTAAGTGTAATTTTAAAATTAAATATTTTATAATTTTATAATTTTATAATAATGTATTAATATTAATTTTTTTAGGCCTCAAGACCTTTGAGATCTCGAGGCCTTCGAAAACCTTGAGGCCTAAAGCGGTTACTTTACCTGGTTGGGTCTTGAGCCAACCCTACATCTAATACGTCTTTATTACTACTACAACACAAACATGTTACTAAGTCAACTAGGGAGGGTAACAAAAGGGTACTTCGGGCACAACGTCACACAATTTGAGTATTAAAACACTTGGACATTGTTAACTCGCAAGTACAAACTTTGATCTATAATGCTGGATTTGACCACCTCCTAAAGATATCAGATTTTGATATCAATCATCACTTAATAACAACACTAGTTGAAAGATGAAGAATAGAAGCACATACATTTCATTTTCCTCTTAGAGAATGCACAATAACTCTCGAGAATGTTGCATTGCAACTTGCGATTGATAGAGAACCAGTAACGGGTGTCACCTATGGTGACTTATTTTCACTTTATAAAGAACTACTGAGGTTCTTGCCACCTGCCAAAGTTATTAAAGGAAATGCAGTCAAATTATCTTGGCTAAATAATGTATTTTGAGAACTGTCTAATAATGCAACTGAGGTGGTAATAAGCCAACATGCTCGCAAACATATTTTGACACTTATCGAAAATTACATAAGCTAGTCGGTTCATCTGATATATCTTCAGTTGTTGACAAGCCTCAATAATGTCTCAAATTACAATTGTGGTGCAACTTTATTGGCATGTTTATATCGCGCTCTAGACCATGGGGTTGACTTCGACCAACAAAATATTGTAGGTTGCATGTTACTCTTGTAATCATTGGCATGGTATCGAATTCTTCTATTTCCCCACTGTTGACACGCTTAGTGATGAAGACATTGAAGCAAGACATGACTTTCCATTGGCTACGAGGTGAGTTTTTATGCCCTTTACAATGTGTTATAGATTTAATTTATATTTATTTATTAAAAAATTAATTATTCTTCATCATAGGTGGTCTCGTCCAGCTCAAAGGATAAGCATACCTACATATGTGTTTCATCTTTTACGAAGCACATTAGATATGTGCAACCAAAGGAGGCCATTCTTAATTTCTACCATAACATAATTGTACATATATGTTTCTTGTCAAACTCATGCTAACAACATATTTTTTTTCAGTTCTTGTGGACTTCTTATAGGGCACATAACATCAGCTGTTTGATCACCATTGACTTCCCCGATAATAGTCGTGTTGTTGTTCCTCTTATTTTCTTTTCTACAGTTGAGTTTTGTCAACCAAATAGGGTCATGAGGCAGTTTGGGTTAAGGCAACCTATTCTCGTCGACCATTAAACTTAGATGATGTTCATAAAAATGACATGCGAGGAAGAACGGATAGATATTAGCCCTACAATCATCAAAAGTGGATCGTCATGTGGAATGGATCGCCTAATTTAGGGGCAGCAGTTTGGCGGAAACGGTCATTTGCATGATACTGAATTATGTATGCAATGATATATCTCACATACTATCCAGTATATAACCCCTCAACAAGCATCAATGTCCAATGAAAATGTAAGTTTATTTTGTATTAAGTAGCATATTGCAATTATTAATCACAATTAACTAATCATATCGTTTGTCACAATATGACACGTTCTCCCAACCTCAAAAAAGTCAACCCCAACCGCACTATCAACATAGTGGATCATCTTCTAGTGCACAATAATTTCAAACTCCAAATGTTGCCAATTTTAATTTTCAACCACCTTCAATGTTCGGATACATGGGTAACATAAACACCATGGTTGGTCCATCTTCATATCAACACGAAGTTGCTTCCACCTATAACACATAACATGTTTCCATCACAGCCAAATTGGTTTCACACTCCACCGCATAATATTTGGGACTTCTTCCAACTTCCCACTCTCTACATACAATCCAATACAATTCATGAATTTTCATTGCCTACGTTGTCGAGGACTCTTGTTCTCTTAGACTTAAGTCTATATTCAAAACAAAAAATATTCAATCACAAAAACACACCTTAAGAAGTTAAAGAAATAGAAGAACAAAAATCTTTACTTTTTAAGAACATTAACTAAGATCACATTCTCTTTTAACAACTCCTTAATCTGGGACTGTAGCTCCTTGCCTGTTAAGAGAACAAGATCATCAAAAGAACGACACAAGAACAAAGAGAAAATAAAAAAGAACAAGATCATCAAAATAATGACACAGGAACAAAGAGAAAACAAAAAAAATTTAACTGCTTTTGTCTCCTTTTCTTTGACCGTTCCCTAATTTTCATAATCTTATTAACTACGTGACGGAAGGGGGCGGGGGCGGGGGACAGGGTGGGGAATTGACACGAGGACGTTATATGTTACAGAGAGGACCGGTTTGGTAATATAAACACTCTAGTCGAGTTGCACATATGTAGGGTGCAGGAAAACGTTATGCATGGTTTATATAAGAGATTTTTTTTTTTCAGAAATGGTGGATGTAAATGAAAAGACGGAAATAGATAAATTTGAAAAAAAAAAATAAAGCATGAGATGAGGGACTTTTTTCGTGGTTATGAAATCGTGATTGGTAGCATTAGTTGTGTTTTTTTTAAATCATGCTTATAAGCACGACTTATCAAAAAAAAACAAATTGTGATAAAATTGTGTTTGGTTACATCCATGTTTGTTTTCGTGATAAAATTAAGATATTAATTTGTTCGGGTTTGACGTGAAATAATTTTCTAACATTAAAGTTTAAATAACATGGTTCAAAAAAATGTTAGAGTTTAATACACATTATGAGTAGAAGTAGAAGATGAGCATAAAATGACATGAAAGAGAAAATATATTTATGAGATTTAGTGCCACATTGTGGCCTTCGATGTTGTCTTCGTGGTCTTCGTTGTGCTCTATGTTTTGTTGGTGGGTTAGATGGTGGGGGAGGTGGCGGTCCAACTTCATTACCATCGTGTTCCTCATCATCATCCCCACTTGCATTATCTAATATTTGGGAAGACATTGTTGGTCAATGACAATTCATGAATTGTATTGGATTGTATGTAGAGAGTGAGGAGTTGGAAGAAGTCCCAAATATTATGCAGTGTAGTGTGAAACCAATTTGGCTGTGATGGAAACATGTTCTGTGTTATAGGTGGAAGCAACTTCGTGTTGATATGAAGATGGACCAACCATGGTGTTTATGTTACCCATGTATCCGAACATTGAAGGTGGTTGAAAATTAAAATTGGCAACATTTGGAGGTTGAAATTGTTGTGCACTAGAAGATGATTCACTATGTTGATAGTGCAGTTAGGTTGACTTTTTTGAGATTGGAGAATGTGTCATATTGTGACAAACAATATGATTAGTTAATTGTGATTAAAAATTGAAATATGCTACTTAATACAAAATGAACTTACATTTTCATCGGACATTGATGCTTGTTGATGGATTATATACTGGATAGTATGTGAGATGTATCACTGCATACATGATTCAGTGTCACGCAAATGACCGTTTCCGCCAAACTGCTGCCCCTAAATTAGGCGGTCCATTCCACATGACGATCCACTTTGGATGATTGTAGGGCCAATATCTATCCGTTCTTCCTCGCATGTCATCTTTATGAACATCATCTAAGTTTAACGGGTCGACGGGAATAGGTTGGCCTAACCCAAACTGCCTCATGATCCTATTTGGTTGATGAAACTCAACTGTAGAAAAGAAAATAAGAGGAACAACAACACGACTATCATCGGGAAAGTCAATGGTGATCAAACAACTAATGTTATTTGCCCTATAAGGAGTCCACAAGAACTGAAAAAAATATGTTGTTAGCATGAGTTTAATAAGAAACATATATGTACAATTATGTTATGGTAGAAATTAAGAATGACCTCCTTTGGTTGCACATGATCAAATGTGCTTCGTAAAAGATGAAATGCATATGTAGGTATGCTTGTCTTATGAGCTGGACAAGACCACCTACGAAATTTTCTTTACTACTCTTGTTAAATCTACCCTAAGGGTTTGTTGGGACTATTTTTATTTTATGAAATTAAATTGAAGTTATCGAATTCAAGAAAAAAGATATCATTCAATTTGGCGATACATTGTTTCCTAAACCTTATCTTAAATTGTTCTTTTATTTCCTTTTTAATCCTTTTCGACTCTTTGCACCATCCATTGTCTATATGTATATCTCTAATACTGTTTTTTGGCCTTCTTCAATTGATTTTCTTATGAAAATATTTTGTGTTCATGTTTCTTGCTTCCACCTATTTGGCTTGTGATTTTTTTTCTCCATCCTACATTATTTCTCTAGATTGTAATATGATAACTAATATCTGATATGATTTGTCCTTTCTTCCTATTGATATCCCCAAAAGTATCTCTATTCTATACTTTCAAATCCCTTTTCAAACGTTTCAAATTTTCTTTCAGGATCTAGATATCATTTCTAGTTATTTGATACTCTTCCCAATATTTCCTAACCATCTCAGTAAACCCTACATGGGTACTCTAAACATCCAATGTACTAAAAGGTTACGGGCCCCATTCTATGACATTATGTTGTAGGATAAGACACAATGATCTGATATAGATTTATCCAGAATGTATTGTTTACATTTTTTGCCATATGTCGAGTCATTGTTGAGATAACAACACTCTATCTAGTCTGATCTTAGTTAGGTCATTTGCACTATACCACGTATATCTTCTCCCTATCATAGGAATATCACTTAAGTCCATTCTCTCAATGAACATATCGAACGCCTCTATCTCCCTTTCACCTCTAACAAATTGACTTATACCTCTTCTCTTGTGTTGTTTTCCTAATGACGTTAAATGTTTGAATCCTCATAAATTTGGTATTTGATGAAGTCAAGTAAAGAAAAATAAGTCAAAGTGAAAACCAAGAAGAGATGGAGGCTTAGTTATAATTTTGTATGTGTGTATGTGTATGGGTGGAAAGTGATGGTTACATGTGCAAAAGTTCAAATATTGGTGGAGTCACTCATGAAATAATACAAAGTCAATTGAAACTATTTTTCAAAAACAAAATTTTAAAATTCTAACTTTGGTAAATAAATCGATTTTTGAACTTTAAATCAATTGATTTGTACCAGTCAACATGTCAACAAATAACTGTTTTTCAAATCCTTTTGGAAAAACAAATAGGAACAATATTATAAATACATGTTCTGTAAAGTTTCAAAAACACTGAAAAATACAAAAATACTAAGAGAAAATTTACTTGATATACAATTGAAATTTGTTTTGAATTTTCCAAGAAAGAAATCAAGATTGACTTTCAAGAGGATTCTTTGATCAAGAAGATGTTCATAAGCTGATTCTACTAGTTTTGACATTCAAGAACAATACATGTCTTCTTCACCACAAAGGGAACAATTCTGTAAATTGTGTTGAAACTGTTTTCTTCAAATTGCTTTGTAGATTATTCTTTGGTTCCAAAATTTGTTCAATTGGGTGTTTGTTTGTATTACTATATAGGATTATAGATTTTTGGGTTGCTTATGTTGTGTATTCTGAAATTATAGGGTGGAAAGTTGAAGATAACAACATAGTGTGAATTATTACAAGGTGCAAGAAAGCTTCTTGATTGTATAGGTTGTACAATTGAGTGTGATTAGTGGAAATTTTCTTATTTGTTTGCAAGAAAGATTGAATATAGTCCTTGAGAAAGGGTGAACCAGTATAAATCTTGCATGTTTGATCTCTCTCTTACCTTGATTCACGTATTGTTCTTCATCATAATTCTATCTTCTATGTAAAAATAAACAAATTGTTCTTGAAATAAATTGATTTAATTTTTTAGTATTCAACATACTCAAAATTGTGCATTAATTTTGGAAACTTTTCATTAAAGTGTTTCATTGAATATACATGGTTTCTTTTAATTCTTGAATTGTAAAAATGGTATTTTACTAAATTTGATTCATTTAGTTATATTCCAGTTCAATTCTAAAAATAAAATTGATTAAATATGTATTTCAGTTCAATGTAAAATTGAGAAAGTTAAATTCACTATTTTACTTATTATATTTGATTGATTGATGTGTGCAACTAGCTAAAAGTTTGCATTCAAATTTCTTGGTGATATTCAAATTAATTGATTTGAAATTTAACAGTCTGAAATTTTCTTGAGTACATTGCTATGAGAAATTTAAATCATTTTTTTCTAGGTTACGCTTGCAAAACACTGGTACAAGGAATTCATTGAAAACAGACATTCTTTCTAAACCATATATATTTGAATCTTGTTAAAAAAAATTTTTTAATAGTTCAATTCACCTCCGCTCTTGAACTCATCCTAAAGTGTTTTCATTAGAGACCTACCATACACCATTCCTTGTTTTCATCTGCTCTTCTCCTAATTAGTAGTTCTTCTCACATGATTTTCTTATCGTTATAAGCACAAGGCGTGTAAACATTAACTATTTTAACCACTAAGTTTCTTTCTGCACACCTACCTTTAGTGATTACAAATTATTTACCATTTTCATAGCATATAAGGTTAAAATTTCTCAATTGATATAATACCTCTAACTATTTTTTTTCTATAATGTCTTTTCATTGCACCATATTATTACCCCATAAGTAATAAAATAAATTAGGGTTTATTACTTCTGATTAGATTTCTTGAATGCAAACCATATTTTTATATATCCTTTTGCTACTATTTCCCTAATGGATAGTCATTTAATAGCCCCACCTAGAATTTTAATGGTAATGCTCATAATCTTCATAATTAAAATTGTGGGTTTCCCTCAGGTTTACCTATACGCTCTTTTCCCTTATCCATGTTCTCAATTTCTTCTATTTGATTTATTGCAACTTCCTCACTTTTTGAACATGTAAATCCTATTTGTTTACCAACATTCGATTGTATTATTGCCTCTTATGAGCTATTCCTTACCCAAAAAAGCCTATTGCGATTATGATATTAATGTCATTCAATGAATTGTTAGGGGAGTAAGATACTAACCTTAAATGATGTGTTTGGTGTGGATCATATGGCTGAGATGCTTCAATATTAAACCCTTTCGGCCTTGAGCTCCTTTTCCCTTTCAGTAACAAACTCTTTTAAGCATGACTTAGGGGTTGATCTTACTCACCTTGACCAGCATCACGATAGTATCTTCTAGTCTCGAGTTCTAATTTTCCCCTTCAACTCCAATCCGGTTATGAGATGCTTCAACGTGGTTACCTCCATCCAGGTGCCTTTATGGCCTAGAATCTTTCGCGTGTACACTCTTTTCCGTTGATATTGCCTCGTGTGGTGTTTTAAGGACCATAAGAATGTGGCCCTTGACGAGTGAGGTGTCACAGGTATACCAATTGGATTGTTGCCTTCAAGTGTTGAATGGACTTCAAATTACTGATTTAGGCCTAAGTTTTTTTTTTTTTTGCGTGTATTGTTGAACTCTATTTGGGCCAACTCTAAAGCCTACATTAGATCATCTTTGTGTAATGTATTTGTTACCTCCTATTCCACCCAAGGTATTGAAAGTTAAGATTCGTCATATTGTATGTTTCTCTTCTATCTTACAATTGCTCCTCGAGCTTTGTACCTCCACCACTAACCTAACATCCCACATCACCTAGCTTTGTCGTTGACTCAGTGAGTTTTGGTTTTCCATTGTCGCGGTTAGGTTTCCTTCATCTTTGTGATTCAATGGTCGTTCCTCCAGTGATAACATTGTTCTCTCTTCTCTTCTATCTGATTTATTCCATTCATTGTTGTTTTCATAGCTTTCACATTTTGTTTGAGATGATCCCATCAAACCTTTGATATTTTAAGCATTAGATGATAAATTTTCGTTGTTGCTTAGCTTCTTTTCTTCAGGATAACACACTTGTTTGTTCACTGAAAATTCTTCAAATAATACAGAATATATCTTCCTATTGATTTTTCATATTTTTTATCTTGGCATCCGTGTGCAAGGTTAATCTCACTTGTACTCTTGCATATTCGAGAATTTGTCACTCTATAATATCTTTATCAAAGTGCTTACCAGAGATATGGTTTTCTAAAAAAATCATTTCCGCACAAAGATAAGGCTAATCCTCATATCCTGGCCTAAATGTTCTATTATCAAACACATGTGATATTTCCATTTTGATATAAGTCAAACATTGTTTCTAACCACATGTTATGTTCATCGAGGACCTTGTGTATATCTTCTTCTTCCTCTCCTGTTATGAGTACAAAATTGTCATTCATAACTCTCCTATATATTTTCCAAGCTCTTTATGTTGTGTAACCTACCAACATTCATCCAACCCTTTCTTTCCTTTGCCATCCATATCTAAATATCTTTCCTTCTTGGTTGTGGTTTTTACCTTTTGTTGTCCCTTTTACAACCTCTGCATATGATTATACAGGCAATCTCCTCCTCCACACATTTTTATATTTCACCTTCTCCTTATTACGCTGCTTACCTCACATTACAAGAAAAATGTGTCTTACATACAGATATTTATCTACGAATCCTGATCCATACATAAATTTGGACTTATATACGGAATTTACATGCGGATGTGGATCCGTACGTAAATTCTAATTACATTCCATATTTAACACTCAAGTTTTTTGGTGTACCAGTCTCTATGTAAAGTGAACACGTAACTTTGGTGCGTTGGGACGGGAATGTTTTGGATAGATTTTATTCATATGTAATGGTGATTGGACTTTAGGTAACTAAAGTTAAGTGTTGCGTATGCATTTTACATACAGATTATAATACATTACTAATTGAAAAATAAAAAATGAATAACTCATTACATTTGAACCCTAATTTGTTTTCGTCCCACGAACCCCTCACAGTCTTTCATTTTAGAAGATTCAACTGAAGATTTCTTGGTGTCTTAAGCTAAAATTAGGGTGCAGTTCATTCATAAGTTGAAATCCCAGTTGAATACAAGAAGAGGAAGTCCCATTGTTGTTTACGAGTGAACCCCGATGAGTAATCTGTTGATTTTTGTTTTTTAACTCGATTTTTTGTCTTAAATGTATGTTTTTCTTTGGTTTAAATCAAATTCAAGTTGTTGAAAATGTAGAATTGTTGTGTATTCCATTTCCTTCGCATTCAAGCCGTACAAGTGGAATTGGTTCACCTAAAGATTTGTTGCATGTTGTAACCTAAAATCGGGATGTATTGTCTTCCTTAGTTGGAATTCCAACTCAATGGAAGTTGAGGAAGGTTGATTATCATTGTGAGTGAACCACGGTGAGTAATGTGGTTTGTTTTGTTTTTAAACTCCATTACTTGTGTTAAATGTATTTTTGTTTTTTTTGGTTTTGTTGAATATTAGATGGTCCAAAGTCCTTTAGATGATCAAATCACCTGGTAAAGTTTTGATGATAACAAAACTCAAGTATACATTTATATTTGATGATTTATATACATTGTTGTAGTTAAGATTATTATTAAAGCAATAGACACATGGTCCATGAAGAGATAAGTTTTCTTACTATTTACTTTTATGTTATTGATGTGATTAATTGATTTTATATCATTTTGTGCTTTAGCATTCAAATTTTTTCATAATGAAGATTATTCAAATTATTGTGGAGTATTTAAATGTGATTAATTGATTTTATATCATATTTTGCTTTAACGTTCAAATTTGTTTCTAATGGAGATTATTCAAATTATTATGAAGTATTTAAATGTGATTAACTGATTTTATATCATATTGTGCTTCAACGTTCAAATTTGTTCATAATGAAAATTATTCAAATTATTGATGAGTATCTCAAATATAATTTCTGTATGTTATTTTAAATTATTTTCGATACAGAATTAATCAAGTTTAATGAAGTACAAAAATTAGAGAAATATTTCCAGTTTGACCTTCATATATCAGAAAGTCAAGATTGCTCTATTCAAGTATCTCAACGGCTAGTTTCTAAAATGTTACGTATAGAGAAACTATTTCAAGTTCAACAAGAAGAAGCAAAAAGAGAAATACATCATACAATACATTGAAGAAATAAAGTATCTACTACTGAGTGTTTATTGTCAATCTGCTATTAAGAACATTTAGATTTTTGGGTTGTGTGAAACCATTGTGTAATTCTTCACCATTGCGAAGTAAACCCTTGTGAGCTTTTATTGTTATCTTTTTTGAGAGTGTTTATTTCAATCTTGAGTGGTCTTGATCTCAGGGGGAGATTGAGACTGGTACAACGTGGAGAGGTTTGTGTACTCGGATAACCTGGAGAGGTTTGTGTACTCGTTATAACCTGGAGAGGTTTGTGTACTCGTTGTAACCTGGAGAGGTTTGTGTACTCGTTGTAACTATTTACTAAATAGTAGAACCTCTTAAACGGTTTGTTCAAGGGAGAACTGGATGTAGCCCAAGAGATTAGGGTGAACCAATATAAAATTGCTTCATCTGTGCTTATGTATTCTTGTCTTGGATGATCTTGCTTGGTGGTTTTTGTTAACAACGAATTGAGTTTAGACTCCATTCAATTCTGGAGTCAGTTGTTCCTACAGGTTTAAATCCAATTGAAGTTGCTAACAAATGGATTTGGTTTTCCCATTATTTTTTCTTCGCATTCGTGACCTAGATGCAATGTAGTGTCTCTTTCGTTGTATTGACAACTTGTGTAATTGCTGAAAAGTGGATTTGAAGTTGTTGTTGGTGCTTAATTTGGAGGTATCTGTTTTGTTCTTTGTGTGTAATGTTGTTTATTGTAGTTATTCCTTTACTTTGTATAAAAATAATTTATTGTTGATTTTTAGTATAGTCTAAGGATTATATTAGACGAGACTAGTATTAGTTCTTAGGCTTTCAATGAAATCCTCATTGAAAATATCTATGGCCAACTACTTGATGTTGTGATTGTTATACAATCAGATTAGGAGAGTTATGTTAGAGAACTGTTATATTGAAAGTAAGACTGTAATAAATAATTAAATGCAAAGGAAAAGTTTAGTGCACAGAAGAAACAAATTTAGTTAATAAATAATTAGAACAATGATTTGTAAGTAAACCATGTATTAGACATCATGATGAAATTGTTGAAAGTTTCATGCAATAACCACAAGCATGCTCTAGTATGTAAGTTGAATTTGAAGAGATTGATCGTCTAGGACAACGACTTGCAACTAGTGATGATCACTTGTCCACTAATGAGGAGAAAATTCATCAAATGAACTCTCAATTATCGCCATTCCAAGCATTTATTGGTGTAGTCCTCCAGTGCCTACCACTGCCAGTAGTTGCAGCTGCCCAAAATATTTTGCAACAATAAGATGAGCAGCAACAAAGCGAACAACAATGGAATGAAGAACCACAAGACGATCAACATGATTCGTCCCATGATTATTAGTTTTGTAAAAGAATGAGACACGTCTTAGGATACTTTTGTTGTCATTTGAATTTTTATAAATATGTTTGAATTTTTTTACTTACGATATAAACTATACTTATCTTGAATTTTAATTTTGATTATTCTAGATTATTAGAAGTTTAATTATAAATATTATTTCACAACTACTACAATAGTTATGAATTGTTTAGATTGGGTGTTTTATTGTTTGATTATGTATCAGGAGGCATTAAGAACCTTTAAATGACATTAGAATTTAAACTTTGTAATCACATATAAATATGATCTGTATGTAATAACATATGGATGTGATTTATATTTAATTAGATACGAATTTAATTTGTATTTAATTAGATACAAATTTGATTCATATGTAGTTACATATTGATGAATTTCGTATGAAATTACATACGGATCCGTACATAATGTAATTACATACGAAATTCATCCGTATGTAGCGTAAGTGTTACCTATGAGGTTTTCACATACAAAATTTTAGTCATTTGTAATTCGTGTAGGTAAGTTCAAATTAATATAGATTTTTCACATTACATACAGATTTTGGTTGTACACAATTGTAATTTTTCTTATAGGCTCATGTATTATCTCTTTTGCTTTGTTGTACCTTCTTCTAAATTTCTCCATATTATTTTTGTATCCTCTGTATCTAGGTTTATTGACATGGATTTTCCTGTCTCTAATCCATATATTATCTAACTGTCTTTCTAGAGCATATATTAGAAACCCCTAGAACCTCACAAAGTCAAACTTTTATCCTCTTTGATTCAACCTGCATGAAATGAACATATCATTCACCCTTTTCCACCTCCTAAATATCTTTTACATTTCTAGTTCACCTTTGTCACAACCGGGGTCACGACGGGGACGGCGAATAAAAAATATAATTTTCAAAACAGAGGAGTCGCCACCATAATTTATTAAAGGAAAATTATGGAAAACCAAGAACCAGATAAGGCAAGTTCGCAAAAACCAGATTTCAGGCCCGGGAGTCGGTTACGTATGGGGAAGGTACAAGCACCCCACAACGCCCGTCAAAAGACGGTACCTTTAATTAAATAAGCAAAATAAAGGAATGTGGTTTTTCCAAATATTTATTTTTCCTAAAAATAGAATACAAATAATAATTTTCTAAACAAAAATAAAATACAAATAACAACAAAACAAATATCTATATTTTTAAGGAAGGGCCCGACGAGGATTTGACCTCGCTCCTACGTATCTCCATTTAAGAGTGGAGAATCAGGGTTACGTAGTTCTTTGATGATAAGATTATTGGTTGTTTTGATATTTTGAAAATTTTGGGAGCTTGAAAAGGCTTGGGTTTGAAAGTAGGGGAAAAGAATGTTGTCAATGCCAGGTTTAAAGCTGGGCTTTGGGTAAGGTGCCAAGTTTAAAGCTTGGGCTTTGAGTAAGGTGCCAAGTTTAAAGCTTGGGCTTTGAGGTGCCAAGTTTAAAGCTTGGGCTTTGAGTAGGTGCCAAGTTTAAAGCTTGAGCTTTGAGGTGCCAAGTTTAAAGCTTGGGCTTTGAGTAAGGGGCCAAGTTTAAAGCTTGGGCTTTGAGTAGGTGCCAAGTTTAGAGCTTGGGCTTTGGTGAGATCATATATGCAAAAATAGAAATTCTTG